>Ga0326727_10001272_pt1 | contig 95094 bp, 82 predicted proteins | sample MB2enrmetagenome_FD_207643 | JGI IMG/M metagenome (GOLD analysis project Ga0326727, IMG submission 207643) | Lab enriched peat soil microbial communities from McLean, Ithaca, NY, United States - MB29MY | ecosystem: Environmental > Terrestrial > Soil > Wetlands > Peat | place: USA: New York... | reverse complement strand
ATGGCACGAATTGAAAACTGGAATCTTCTATCTGCACGAGCAAGCCGCGCGCACGGAGGCAGGACGTGGGGTCATCGTCGATAAGCGGCTGGTGCGCTGGCAAGGGGAGCCGCTCGAATTAGGCCGGTGGTGGTATCAAGATGCGCCCGGGGCACCAAACCCGACAGCGCCAGGCACGGCCGCGATCAATCAAGCCGTGGAGCCGCGTTCATGCATTTGCTCAGTCGGCAAGGTCAACTGCGGTTCCGCGGCGCTGCCGGAGCAGAGTTCGCCGGCTGCGCCGGCGGAGGCCAGCTTGCGGATCCAGTGCTCGATCAGGGCAAGCACGCTTCCCAAATCCATCCCCTCATGGGTCGCCGGGAACCTCTGGAGGTTCGTTTGAGCCAGCTTGAATAGCGCCAGCGCAGGGCTACGCCGGCTGTTTTGGACATGGACGAATGCTCCCGCCAATTGAATCAAGCCCTTGTAAAAGGCGCCATTTGGACCGGTCCGTTGCGGCAGCCATAGTTCTTCCAGCACCTCGTGGGCCTCAAAGAAGCGCTGCCGGTTGAAGCATTCGAAGTAGCCAAGATAGCGGGCGTCCAGGTTTCGTCCCTCAAACGGCTCTGTGAGGGCGGCAATCCGGCTGCTCTTGTGGCTCATACCGCCGATACAGTCCACCGCGCGCTGTCCGCTGTCCACCCTTAGGTTGACATCCTCGCGCCGGTGCGACACTCTGGCGGCATGGCAAAGCCAGCTTTGGGCCGCGGCCTCGGCGCGTTGCTGGGCGAGAGCCCAATTGCGAAACCGCCAGGCACGGCGCCAGTCTCCACCACTATTCCGGGAGCAGAGCCAGCGACGGACATCCGCGAGCGGGTGCAACGCGTCCCGCTGGGGCGCATTCGCCCTTGCCCCTTTCAGCCGCGTAAGGACTTCCCGCCTGAGACCCTGCGCGAGCTGGCCGATTCGATCCAGGAGCAGGGCATTGTCCAGCCGCTTATCGTGCGCGAGCGGGGAGGGCACTTGGAGCTGATCGCCGGCGAACGCCGCTGGCGGGCCGCCCAGTTGCTCGGCCTCGCCGAAGTGCCCGTTATCCTGCGCGAGGCGGACGACCGCGCCGTGCTCGAGCTGGCGCTCATCGAGAACCTCCAGCGCGAGAACCTGAATCCGCTTGAAGAGGCCCACGGCTACGCGCAATTGATCGAGCAGTTCCAGCTCAAGCAGGAGGAAGTCGCCACCAAGGTGGGCAAGAGCCGCGCCGTCGTGGCCAATTCATTGCGGCTGCTCAAACTGGCCCCGGAGATTCAGGGCCACCTCCGCGACGGGCGCATCTCGGTCGGCCACGCCAAGGTCATCCTGGGATTGCCCAATGAACGGCAGCAGAAGCACGCCGCCGACCGCATCCTGCGGGACGGCCTCAATGTCCGTCAGACCGAGCTGCTGGTATCCCACCTGCAAGCCCGCGACGCGACCGCGGCGGGCAAGGTTCTGCCGCTCACAACCAAGCCCAAGGATGCCCATGTTGCCGACCTGGAGAGCCAGCTCCGCGAGCGCCTGGGCACGAAGGTGAGCCTGCGCTACGCCCAGGGCAAAGGCGCGCTCGAAATTACTTTCTTCAGCGATGCTGAGCTCGAACGCATCCTGCGCATTCTAGGCATTACGGAGTAACGGGATGCCCAGAATTGCGCCAGCCCTCCCTCCGTCGCTCAATCCCTTGCTGCATTCAGCCGCCCCTTTACACATGACTAGCCCCGAACAACGCGAACAGACTGCCTCTCAACTGCAATCCGCCATTAAGCGCGCCAGCCAGATGACTGCCTTTGTCGGGCTGGACGGCTTCGTGGATGACATCCTCCACGTCGTGGATAAGCGTGAGAGCGCCGAGAAGTATCTCCGCCTGCCGACCATCGCCCAGCTTGCCGAGCGGCTGGCTGCGGCCGCCGGCCGCAGCACGAACGTCGAATTAGTCAGCCAGCTCACCAAGCTCGGCGGCAACGGCCCCATCATGGCCAACGCGCTCGCCAGCTTCGGGCTCAAGGTGAGTTACCTGGGCATTCTCGGCTATCCGAACCTGCACCCGGTGTTCGCCGAGTTCGCCAAGCGCGCCGAGGTCCACTCGATTGCCGAGCCCGGCTACACTGACGCGCTGGAGTTTGAGGACGGCAAAATCATGCTCGGCAAGCACCAGTCGCTCAAGCAGATGAACTGGGAGAACATCAAGAGCCGGTTCGGCCAGGACAAATTCGCCGCCAAGCTGGGCAGCGCCGACCTGGTCGGGTTCGTCAACTGGACCATGCTCACCCACATGAGCGACATCTGGGCCGCCGTGCTCAAGGAGATTTGCCCGGCCATGAAAGGCCCTCGTCGCAAGCTCTTCATTGACCTGGCCGATCCCGAGAAGCGCACGCGGGAAGACATCGCACGGGCGCTGGAGCTTGTCGTGGCTTTCCAAAAGCACTTCGACGTCATCCTGGGCTTGAACGAGAAGGAAGGGCATGAGATTGGCAAAGTCCTCGGTGTGAGCACCAGCGACCGCTCGCCAGAAGGGTTGCTGAAGCTGTGCAAGGAAATCCACCAGCATGTCCGCGTGGACTCGCTCGTCGTTCACCCGACGGCCTACGCGCTCGCGTCCGGCCAGGATGGCGCGGCGACGGTCCACGGCCCCTTCACCCCCAAGCCGAAGATAACGACGGGTGCGGGCGATCACTTCAACTCCGGCTTCTGCCTTGGCAAGCTGCTGGGTTTTAGCACCGAGCGCTGCCTCCTGGTGGGGGTAACGACCAGCGGCTTCTATGTCCGCACCGGCCAGAGCCCGAGCATAAGCGACCTGGCGGGGATGTTGCGCAATTGGCCCAACGAGTGACGAGTGACGCATGCTGCTAACGGTAGTTAAATACGGCACTCCGGTTCTCCGGCAGAAAGGGGCGCGCATTGACGCTGTTACCCCGAAGATCCAGCAGCTTGCCGCGGATTTGCTGGAGACGATGTACGCCTCTAAAGGCATTGGTTTGGCGGCGCAGCAGGTTGGCCTCGCCCTCCAGGTCACGGTCGTTGATGTGCGCGGCGTGACGGATCGGCCCTCCTCACTGGAGATTGATGGGCAGGCCGTGGACGTGAGCATCTTGATGCCGCTCGTCCTGATCAATCCCGAGGTCAAGCCCGCCCGCGACACGAAGGATGCCACCGGCCCAGAAGGTTGCCTGAGTTTCCCCGAGATCTTCGCCGACATCACCCGGCCCGCCGTGGTGGACGTCAAGGCACTCAATGAGCGCGGCGAACCTCTCCAGTTCCGTTGTGGCGGGCTGCTGGCGCGCGCCGTCCAGCACGAGACTGACCACCTGCACGGCATCCTGTTCATTGACCGGATGGACCGGGCAACGAAGGACCAGCTTCGCCCAGAATTAGAGCTGCTTCAGGCCGAAACCAAGGCGTTGCTTAAGAATATCTCGTAAAGCCGCTGGGTGATTGGACCGGGCTTGCCATCGCCGACTGGTTGCTCGTCCACTTGGGTCACGGGCAGGACCTCGATCGTCGTGCCGGTCAGGAAAACCTCATCCGCGCCGCGCAGCTCGGCCAGCGACACCGGCCGCTCCTCCAATGGCACACCGTGTTTGCCGGCCAGCGCAATGACCTCCTCGCGGGTCACGCCGCCGAGAATGCGCGTGCTCCTGGGCGGCGTGGCGACTCGGCCTCCCTTCACGATGAAGATGTTGGCCGAGCAGCATTCGGCTATCGTTTCGTCGTCCTCCACGAACACCGCCTCGTGAAACCCGGCAGCCTTGGCACGGTTGAACACCAGCACGTTGGGCAGCAGGCAGATGCTCTTGATGTCACAGCGCTGCCAGCGGAGATCGCGGGCCGTCATGATCCGCGCCCCGTCGGCACGCAGCGCTGGTGCTCGGGGCTCCATCTCTCGCACCGTGATGACCAGGGTCGGGCTGACGCCCTGCGGGAATTCTTTGGACCGCTTGCCGGCCCCTCGCGTGATTTGCACATAGATCAGTGACTCCACCAGCCCCGCGCGTTGGACGCTCTCGCGGATGATGCGCTCGATTTCGGCAGAGGTGTAGTGGTGCTTGAGTTCGATGGCCTCGAGGCTCCGAAAGAGACGCCGCAAGTGCGCGTCCATCGCATGGAGTCTGCCGCCGTAGGTGCGCAGCACCTCATAAACACCGTCGCCAAACTGGAAGCCCCGGTCCTCGATGGATACTACAGCCTGTTCGATAGGTGAGAACCGGCCATTGACATAGGCTATCGCCGCCATGCGGAAGGCATAGCCTTCTGCGACCGGGTGTCAAGCCCGCCCGCACGGAAGGAAGGGTCCGACCCAGGGCCAGTGACAAAGTCAGGGGTATATCGCGTGACCACCGATGTGGACTGCGGCGGCAAGCGAAGCGCGACGCCGCTTTGGCTGGAATCGGCGTAGATGCTTGGAGCAGGGCAGGATCTGGTCAGGGAAAGCGGCGTCGCGCTTCGCTTGCCGCCGCAGTCCATAAGGACTTTGTCAATGGCCCTGGGGTCCGACCTCTATCAGACTCCCTTGCACTGGAATCTTGATTCTTTGGCGCCAAAGCCTCAGACTGGCGGCAGTAGAGCACTTTATCTTTTGGCTGCGCCTTTGCACCAATGACTTTGTCCCAATCATATTGTTAGCGCCGCCTCGTACGCTGTGAGAGTTCTCAGGCTCTTTCTCTTCCTGTTCATAGGATTTCTCCTACTCGCGATGGCTGGTTGCCCAGGACTCTACGATTCCAAGCGCAGCTTTATCGCCCATGCCCATCACTACGACGCGCCGAGCGAAGCGACACGTCTTGAGCTTGAGCGAGCCAAGAGATTAGATCGGAGAGACATTTTCGTCGTCGAGCTTGTAATGGGCGGGGTGGTTGCGTCGGCTGTTTATGCCTTCATTCGCGCCGGACGGAAGGCGCGGACTCATGTGGCCGAACGAGCGTAGGGGAGTGCGCCCGCGGCGGCTCGAGGCTGTGTTCGACGTCACCCAGGGCGTGTAACACCTGCGGACCGGCCTGAGCGGCGGGTTGCCCGCCGCGCTATTGCCCGGGCGGTCCGGCGGCGGTGCCCCCGCGTGGAGCGCGTAAATGTATGTAGTCGAGGCACTTGCGCAGCCGCCGTTACCTTCCGCCGTTCTCTCCTCGGCGGCCCGTCCTGCGTAGCAATAGTGCGGTGGGTGGACTGCGCTGTGGCGGGTGCTCGACGTTCTTCCTTCTTCCTTCCGCCTTCGTCCTTCCCTCCGCGCCCCTGGCGCTGACGGTGAGGTCCCGGTGATACCCCGGATAGATGCCGGTGAGGATCCCATGTTAGTCGCAAAATCCTCAATGTTTGCAGGGGTTTTTGGAGCTTTTTTGCGCTTTTCGCTTTACTTACTGCCCTCGCGTGGGCATATTGCGCTCGCACCAAGTATTGCTGGCCGGTCAGCGTGCCCGACGGACCCAGCCGTGGACGGCACCGCACCTTCGCCCCGGCGGCGATGCAGGCTCGCCGCTGTTCGTCGGTCAGCGAGAGGCTGTACTTCATCGAGGCGGCGGTGAGGAAGGCGCGGCTGCGGAGTTGCGCCAGTGTGCGCGGGTCCTTGGGGAAGGCGTAGCGCCGCCGGCGCTGCTTGCCGCGCAGCACATACCACACCCAATCCCCGCACCGCCCACTCTTGATCGCGGGGGCAAGGCATTGTCCTGTGGGGGCGCGAAACGGGCATTGGCGACACCCCCGCCTCGTTCTAGCAGGTCGTTTCATATCATTGACAGCCATCTGCTGCTGCTCGACCCAGAGAGCCGAACAGGGCCAATAGCGCCTTATGCAGCAGGTGCCTTGCCTGGAGTCTGGGGCGAGTGCCTTGGCCTTTCAACCGGAATCTGCCGCCGGGTTCGCTTTTAGACCCCCGCGCCGCCTTCGCGGAGAGCATTCGCCAAATCCCGGCGGACAGTGTTCAGACTGCTGTCGAGGACCTTGAACGGTTGGAGTTTGAGCGCATCGAGGTCCTTCAGGCCGGCGCCGGTCACCACCAGGACAACCGACTCGTCTGGGGCGATTCTGCCCGCCGCCCGCAACTTCCTGACTGCGTAGAGCGTGGTCGCGGTGGCCGGCTCGACGAAGTAGCCGGCTCGCGCGAGCAGGCGCTGGGCTTCGAGTATCTCCTCCTCCGTGACGTCCTCAGCCAACCAACCGTATTGGGCGGCTTTGGCGATGATCTCGTCCCCACCTATCGGGTTGCCGGTGGTGATGGCCTCGGCCACGGTGTGGAAGTTCGAGAAGGGGACGACCTGCTTCAACCCGCGCTTGATGGCGCTGACAATGGGGCTGTTATTCGCCGCCTGCACTACGATCATCCGAGGCAGACGGTTTATGATGCCCGCGGCCAGAAGCTCACGGTAGCCTTTGAATAGTCCGCGGATGTGCCCGCAGGCCGAGGCAGGCACCGCGATGTAGTCCGGCACGTTCCCGCCGAGTTGCTCGTGCATTTCGAAAGCCGTGAGCTTGTAGCCTTCGACGCGTATGGGTCCATTGCCGGACACAATGCGCACCCCGAACTCCTTCGCCAGCCCCAGCACGGTTTTCTTCATCAGGGCGTAATCGGGGGCGTGCACCTTCATGACCGTGGCGCCGTGCATGGTCATGGCCATGAGTTTCTCTTGGGGGGCGAATTCGGGCACAAAGACCAGCGCCTTGATGCCCGCACGGGCGGCATAAGCGGCAATGGAATGGCCCATGTTGCCGGTGGAAATGGTCGCAGCCACACTCTCCCGCATCTCACGAGCCATGAATATGCAGGCGAGCGAGCCACGGTCTTTGAAGCTCCAAGTGGGGTTCTGCGTTTCGTTCTTGAGGAGCAAGTGCTCTATGCCGGTGAGTGTCTTGAGGCTGGCTCCGGCATCCATGAGCGGGGTGTTGCCCTCGCCAAGCGACGCGGCTGCATCCATAGTCCTAAACGGGAGGAACTCCGCGAAGCGTTGCCAAAGGTGAGCTCCAGGCCGGGGGCGAGCGTGCTCGATGCCGGGCAAAGCCACTTCCAACGCCTCGCCATTCTCGGCGAACTCTTCCAGCCGCTCGAAGGGGTATTCGAGGCCCGTAATTGTGGACACTAATTTGCGCATCGCTGCCGCCAAATGTGCCGTCATGCGCGGCGGATGACAATCGCTAGCGCGCCGGTGCAGGCCAACTCCAGACACACCTCCAGACAGGTATTGCCACGCAAGGAGGGCGGGTGGTATGATCGCAGCAGTCTTGGCTCCCGTCGCCCGGTCTCACCGCCGCATGCTGCAAGAGGAGTCTGGATAAGATATGACGCCCTGTATTCTGCCGACCGATATCGAACTTGCCAGGAAGTTCCTGGCTGCCAGTCGTCCTGACGATGTCATCGTGGCGGCCCTGATGCACCGGGGCGTTGAGTCAGCCAGCGCCACCCAGCTTGTCGCCGACCTTCGCGCTGGCCGGGCGGTTGCGTCGCAAATTCCCGCCGAGCTGGGAATCAGCTCCAGGCATCACTCCCGGTCGAGAAGGGCCGGCCACCACAGCGAGCCGCCGCCTGCGGAGGCTCCGCCACCGTCTCGCCCCGAACGGGCGGCCGAACCGCCCCCCGGCAGCCGGAAGAGCACCTCTACGCTTTTGCTCATCGCCGCTGTGCCTATTTGCTTTGCAGCCGTTATCATAGGGGTGCTCATCTCAAATCACCTCCGCCGCACCGGGGATGAGCCTCAGCCGGACAAACCGCCAACGGCATCCTCTGAGCATGGGGCAACGTCTCCTGCTGGGTTGAGTCAAAACCTGCCGCGCACCGCCGCCCCCGACCAAGCTACGGTTGGGAAGCCCGGCTCTGCCGGGGAGAAACCAACTGCCGCCGGCATCTCGAATGCCCCGGCACCGCAGGCACATTAGGCTTCACCTGACGCCCCTCGACGCAGGCGTTTGTGCAAGCCTATCACTTCGCGTTCACCTCGTCATAGACCGCCAGCAACGCCAGGTAGCTGTCCACGAGAAACCCCTCGTAGCCGTGGCAGCCGCCCGACCAATCGCGCCAGTCCTTCGACAGGCCGTTGGGGCCAAAGCCCTGGAACTCTCCCGCCGCATAACTGCGGAGTATCGGATTGAAGATGCGCCGGGCTTCCTGCACCCGCCCGATTTGGTATAGCGCCTTCACCGTAAAGTAAGCGAAACAGCCCGTGGCGCCTCCGTTTTCATAGAACTGGAACCCGTCCGACCCGTCCTCCAAGCGCGGCACGCCATGCACCTCGGGCGGGGTGTTGTGAAACGCGTAGTCGCCTTTGTGGACGGGAACCAGGTTGCCGGGCAGGCCGAGATTGAAATTGGTGTAGCCGACTTGAGCCATCTTGCGCACCAGGTTGTCCATGATGCGACGAGCATCGTTGTCGTCCACCAGGCCGTAGGCGATGGCTACGCCGTTGACGAATGTGAACCAGTAATCGTGCAGCGTGCCGTCTGCGCTGCGCCACCCAGCCAGAATGCCTGTCTCAGGGTTCAGGAACGCAGGCACATAAGCAGCGCGCAGCCGCTGCGCCTTTCCAAGGTACAACGCCGAATCCTCCTTGTGCCCCAGCTCGCTTGTCACTTTAGCGAAGAGGAGACAAGCCCGGTAAGCCAGCGCGTTGGCATAGGCATCTTCGTGGCCGAAATTGATGGTATCCCACCAGTTGGAGGGGCGGCGGCCAGCCGTAGGCCGATCCCCGTAGTTCCCGCTGGCAGCGTATTCAATCAGCCCATTGCCATCGCGGTCCGTTTCCATCATCTCTCGCGCCCAGTCTGCCAGCCTGGTGTAGTTGGTCTTCGCCCATTTCCAATCCTTCGCGCCCACGATGTAATTGCACGCGGCGATCAGGAGCGACGGATAGGTGTCAGCCGAGGTGTAAGGCGTTGTCCACGGGACGATGTCCGCGCCCTCGGTCACCTTGCCATACCCAGGCTGGCCGTACCCTTTCGTGCCGGCGAGGTACCGGTCCAGCGTCATTCGGACGAGGTCCAGGCAGGTCAATCCCTTCGCCAACGGTGGCGCGCGCAAGGCCACTTCCGAGTATTCGAATACCGTGAAGGGGACGATGTCACTCGAAGCGTTATTCGCCAGCATCTGCAGGCGCGGGTTTACTTGGAAGATGTTGAGGAAGCTGCGCCGGAAGCCGTCGAAACGCGGGTCCTTCTCAATGCCGGCGAGGTCGGGGTAAATCGCGGTGACCTCCAGGTCGTATTCGACCAGAGGGTGTTTGGGTGTCGCGGGCGGGAAGGCAATGCTTACAAATGCGGGGCTGACAAAGCGGCGGGCGTCGTAATCGAGCTTCGCGCCCGGCACGTTGCATGTGATCCGCGCCGAACCCATATCCGGCAAGTGCAGCACGCAGGGCAGGGCCATGCGCCTCTCACCCGGCTGCATCAGGCCAAGCAAAGTGGCGTGCCGGCTCTTCTGGTTGAACGCCAACCGGAATGGCGGCAGGTTGGTGCTGCCTCCAAAGCGGGAGCGCAAGCTCAGCTTGTCCTCAGTGCATTCGACCTCCCAGACGGGCGAGGCGCTCGCCCCGGCATTCAGCATCCGATAGACGAATCGCCCTGACGTTTTCGCCGCAAAGAGCGCCGCGAGGTTTGTCCCGCCTTCCGCAAGCACCGGGTTGGCGGTCACATCGCCGTGTCCGAGCGAGTCCAGGGTGAAGGCAGTGAAGGCCGGAGCTGTCCGCGACAAACCGATCGAGTAATGCCTGGAGCTGAAATCCGGCTGCGCGCCTGCCGCCCGCCCGGCAGCGAGCGCCAACAGGAGGCTGATACTCGTGGTCCTTGATCTCATAAGTCTTGCCATCCGAATGCCCTCGCTGTGGCGGGGCCGCCAGCTATTTGCGGATGGTGGAGAGGATGTACAAAAGCAGGGCAAGGATCACCAACCCGATAATCGCCCCGCCGATAGCGAAGATGCGGTTAACCTTGTTGGTCCGTTTGGAGAACCCGGCAGCCTTTGTGTCGAACCCGGGACCGCGAGCGGCCTGGTCGAACTCGCTCCGGCTCACGCCGCCGGGGATGACTGCCGTTCGGTCGAACTGTTTCTTCCCTGGCGCGCTCGACGCATCAGGCTCCAGCCGCATTTGCACTTCGCCCAGCCGCAGAATCTCTCCCGGCTTAAGGACACTCTCGGTGGTCGCCACGCCGTTGATGTAGGTGCCGTTGGTGGAATTGAGGTCCCGGACTCTGACGTCCCCGTCCCGTAGAAGGACTTCGCAGTGGTGGCTGGAGACGGATGGCTCAGCGATTTGAAACGCGTTGTCTTCGTTGCGGCCAATGGTGGTCTTATCCGCCCTCAACTCGCAAGTGCGCCCTGTCATTCCAGCGCTCAGGAGAACCAGTTTCACGATCGGACACGATTATTGCCGCCCCGCAGGTAATGTCAACCGCGCAAAAGCGATTTGCAGGTATGGCCGGGCGAAGCCTCGTCCGGAAGGGCGGTCCCGCCGCTTTCGTTTTTGATTGCTGAATCCCAGGCGCCAGCCTAGCACTCCCGGCATGAAAGAAGTGACCGCAGTTCTCTGGGCCACGGCGGCGCTGTTGATGGCTCAAGCGACCGCACACGCCTGGAGCGGCGCGGGCCATCAAGTCATTGCCGCCGAGGCCTACCGCGAGCTGTCGCCGGCCCTGCAAAAGAAAGTCGTGCAAGTGCTTGAAGCGCATCCGCAATACGCCAAGTGGAAGGAGTCCTTGCGCAGCGACGCAGGCGATCCTGAGGCCGGCATCGTCATCTTCCTCCGCGCCAGCACCTGGCCGGACGAGATTCGCCGGCGGCAGAGCGAATACAACCATCCCCGATGGCATTTCATTGATTATCCCCTGAGGCCCCCCAAGTTCCCATTGGAGCCCGACTCCTCTCCCGACGACGACATTGTTTTCGCCATCCAGCAATGCGAGAAGACCCTTTCCAGCCGCAAGGCGTCGCCGCAAGAACGGGCTGTCTTCTTGTCCTGGCTGATTCACCTGATCGGGGACCTGCATCAGCCGCTCCATTGTGCATCCTTGTTCGATAGCGCGCATCCCCATGGGGATAAAGGCGGCAATGACTTCTTCGTTAAGCCCGCCGAGGAGGGAATTTCGCTCCACAGCTTCTGGGACGGACTTCTCGGCACTTCGGGCAAACCGCAGAGCCATCTGAATTACGCCATTACGATCCAGTCAGAGCACCCGAGGAAGCGGTTAAAGGAACTCAAGAAAGCAAGGACGCCGAAGGAGTGGAGCCTCGAGAGCAGGAGCCTGGCGATTGAGAGCGCGTACCTGCAGGGCAAACTCAAAGGCGGCATGAGCAGGGAGGAGGCGCCGGATTTGCCGCCGGATTACACGAAAGCGGCGAAGATAGTGGCGGAGCGACAGGCGGCACTGGCCGGTTACCGATTGGCGGATGAAATCCGGAAGTGGGTGAAGTGATCTGCGGGGGGAAGATGGAGCTGACAACGGCGGCGATGCCTCGCCCGCGGTCAAATCGGACACCCTTGCTTGGAACAAGGGGCACTACCTCGTATGGCCATGTCCAGCAACGGCGGAAGAAGTCAGCGCCTATCAACAGAAGCATGCGGACAAGCACGGTAGGTAAGTCCCTGCGGGTTTTCTTCAAGCCTGACGCGCCAGCCCTGCGAAGCGATTCAGTCAATCTGGATTGCCACAGCCGCGCGCATGCCGGTTGGAGGAGGTTCATCTAAACCGTCCAGGAGCTTCAGCCTCGCCGGGTCCTGCTGGTAAAAATAGTGTTCCAGCAATTCATCTATCACCACATCCGGCTGTTCATTTTCGATGAGCGCACGGCTCCAGTGGTATTGCCAAGAGTAGATGACCTTGTTAAAATGATAGCCAACCAGCGGCACCCAGGCTTCGGAGAACGAATCGCGGAATACGACCGCTTTCCCGGTCCGATCGCCGTTCTCCGTGATTAAGCGTGCCGGGTCGGCTTTATCCCGGGTTACCCGCAAAGGCGATAGCGGCGGACGGGGTGAAAGGTTGGGGCAACGATTCTCCAGGGTGGTGTGTCCTTGTGCCAGCATCGAGGCCAAGTTGCCGCCCGGTTCCGCGCGGGTGCTTCTGGCGAACGCATCCAGGGACAACGGCTCCAGGCCAGGCAACTGCTTTGAAAGAGTTTGCATCAGCTCCCGGTAACCAATGAAGGCACCATACTGGTTCCAATGCGTATCTGTGAGCAGATAGGTTGGCCCATTTCCCTTCGCTCGCACCAAAGCCGGCCGCAAATCTACCGTGGGCACGGTCGAGTTGGCTTTCATATACGCCATGAATTGATCGAGCTTCGTGAGCGGACCAACCTGCTTAATCCATGTCGGCAGCTTCTCTGGATAAATGCTATGCTTGTCTGGCGCAACCACAAAGAGGTAGCGAATACCTCGCTGGGCGAGCCAGTCCCGGCGGCGCTGCAGCAGCAGTTTCCAGGCTTGCAGTTGGCCGGGCTTGAAGAGTGCCGTAGCGCGTATGTCTTCAACTGTCTGATCGTCGGAATAGAATAACCAGCCATCCAAGCCGATCATGACGGTAGGCAGCGGCGATTCCTGGAACCAAGCCTTTCGCCAGCGTTGGCCACAATAAACCAGGCGCCGGCGGAATCCGAAATGGTCGTTGTAGAACGCCTCCAACCCACTGAGAAAGCTGCGAAGGCCCGAGAGCCCCGGCTGGAACGATGGAAACGAAGCCAAGGCACGCTTTTCGTTCACCTGCGGAGTCTCGTCCCAATGGAACAGGCCGTCCAGGCTGGGCAACCAGAGCAGCGTGATAAAGGAGACGATCAATGCCACCTTTATGGTATTCCGAGCCGTGTCGAATGGTCGGGAGTTGAGCATGGCCTCTCAAAACCTGAAGTAGATGAATGGATTATAGGTGCCTCCCGCCAACCACACCGCTGAGAGAATGAATAGGCCCATCAGGAGTACCGGCTCAAAGACCAAGTCGGCGCACAGGATTCCCGGTCTGATACCACGCGGCAGTGCCGCCATAAGTTTGCCGCGAAGCCGGCCGAGCCAAGGGCGGAATGGCATTGAGAACAGAACCCCTAACAGAATGGCGCAGGCAACTTGGTTGGTCAGATGCATCCCCAGAAGTTGGCGCAGCTCGGTCGCCTGGCGCACACCGAACATGAGGCTTAGGAAAGTCATCGCCTGCGGCAAGGTGTCCGCGCGAAACAGGACCCAGCCTACCATCACCACCACCAGCGTGTATATGTGCCTCAGCGGCCGCGACAGGGACGCGACGAATGGCCCAAACCGCGTTCGTTCGAGGATGAGGAAGATGCCGTGATATAGCCCCCAGATCACAAACGTCCAACTCGCACCATGCCAAAGCCCGCACAGGAAGAACACCGTGAGCAGGTTCGCGCAGGTTCGCGCCTTCGAGCAACGGTTGCCCCCGAGGGGCACGTAGAGATAGTCTCGAAACCAGCTTGAAAGCGAGATATGCCAGCGACGCCAGAAATCCTTGATTGATTCGGCGATGTAGGGCGAGTTGAAGTTCTCTATGAATTCAAAGCCAAACATCTTCCCGAGCCCAACCGCCATGTCCGAGTAGCCGGAAAAGTCGTAATAGATCTGGAGCGTGTAGCAAAGAGTGCCGAACCAGGCGAGTTCGGGTGAAAGTTCCCGGGCGGGCATTGAGAAGACCTTGCTGGCGGGCACGGCGACCACGTTGGCAATCAGCATCTTCTTGGCGAGCCCATAAACGAAGCGGCGAATTCCCTCCACGAAGCCATCGATCGTAATCAGCCGGCGGGCGATCTGTGGCGCCATCGCGCTCCAGCGCAGGATGGGCCCGGCTATCAGTTGCGGGAACAGGAAAATGTAAAGCGCCACGCCCGCCGGACTTTGGGCGGCCTTAGCTTTACGGCGGTAGATGTCAATGACGTAGGATAAGGCATGGAAGGTGAAAAAGGAGATGCCAATAGGTAACCTCACCGCGTTCCAATGAACGGCATCCAGCTTCAGGAACGTGAGCAGCGAGTTCAGGTTTTCAGCGAGGAAATTGGCGTACTTGAAGAAGGTTAGCAGCCCGATGTTAAGGCCAATGGCCAAACCTACTGCCCATTTTCTACGGGCCGTTTTGGTCTCGTTGTCCACCCAGAGGCCCAGGGCATAGTTCATCAGCGTGGAAGCGAGCATCAGTGAGACGCAAGCGACTTCGCCCCACGCATAGAACAGGATGCTGACCAACAGCAGCCATAGGTTTTTAAGACGAAGCTTCCGGGCGAACGGGTAAACCGTCAGGACAACGGGGAGGAAGAGGAAAAGAAAGATGGGTGAGCTAAAGGCCATTTCGTGGCGCAGCGCGCCGTTCGTCGGTTACGGCCCGGCTAGCTTCGCTCTCGGACGGCATGAGTGCAGCCCGAAGGGCATCGATGCCCCGGCGTCAGCCGGTACATGAATATGTCGAGCCCAAGGTCTCACTCTCACACCTGCCGAGAGCAAGCCGCGAGCCATCGTAGACTATTGGCTTGGGCCATCGCTGCTCACTGGGCAAAGGAATTGCTCTCGGCTAGGGCTGGACGGGCGAAGCTGCCATGTCCTCGATTGGGTATGGACAACCGAACGGTCGGTGTCCTAGCTTTGTACCGCTTTGAGACAGCGAGCCATGCTGCCTAGGACCGGTTCCGGGCTCCGGCCAACTTAGAGCTGCTACATAATTGTGCGTATCACATGAAGAAGATCCTCGTCATAGACGACGAAGAATGGCTGCGCGAGATGGTGCACATGGCCTTGCGCGAGAAGGGCTATGACGTCGTCGAAGCAGAGAACGGCGCGGCGGGCATCGAAGTGGCGCGCCGGGAATTGCCCGACCTGATCCTGTGCGATGTGAACATGGAGAAGGTCAACGGCTATCTTACGCTATCAGCGCTCCGCAACGAGCCGGTCACCTCCGCCATCCCCTTCATCCTAATGACCGGGCTCGCCGACAACGCCGGCATGCGCCACGGAATGGAGCTGGGCGCCGATGACTATCTGCCCAAACCCTTCGCCATCGAGGCCCTTTACGCTGCCGTGGACGCGCGGCTCAAAAAGGCCCAAGCGCTGCGCCAAGACGCCGAGAAGAAGCTCGCCGATCTGCGCGACAACATCAGCATGATGTTGCCACACGAATTGCGAACGCCGCTCAATGGCATCGTGGCCTATGGTGAAATCCTCGCCGCTGATGCCTCAACCCTGCCCCCCGCTGAAATCGCCGAGATGGGCCAGGTGATTTATGACTCTGGCAGGCGCCTGGAGCGCCTGGTTGAGAACTTCCTCATCTATGCGCAAATCGAGCTGCTCGGCGCCGACCCGCAGAAGGTGAGCGCCTTGCGCCTCAAGCAAACAACGTCGCCGGCTAAACTAATCGAGGAACACGCGCGGGCCCAGGCCCACGCCGCCAAGCGGACGGACGATTTGGTCCTTGAGCTGGCCGACCACGCCATGCCGATTTCCGAAGACTACCTTGCTAAGATCGTGGAGGAGTTGGTCCAAAATGCCTTCAAGTTCTCGGAAGCGGGCAGGCCAGTGCGCGTGACCCTTTTCACTTTGCCAAACGGAGTGGCCCTTTCCGTTTCCGACCGTGGCCGCGGGTTCTCGACCGAACACATCACCAAGGTCGGCGCTTACATGCAGTTCGACCGCAAGATGCAGGAACAGCAGGGGCTGGGTCTGGGGCTGACGATTGCCAAGCGTTTGACCGAATTGCACGGCGGCACGCTGACGATTCAAAGCGAGCGCGGCTCTACGACCACGGTGACGGTGAAATTCCCCGCGACGGGTTTGGGTTAGCATGGCGGGCTAAAGGGGCAAACGCTGGTAGAGCGCCGTCAGGCCCCGCTGGGCGAGTTCAGCGGTGAAGAACACCACAGCGATCCCAACCAGCGGGGTAAAATCCACCTTCCCGAGCCGCAAGGGCACCCAACGCAGTGGAATTAGCAGGTTGCGCCCGCTCAGGGCGATGAAGCTCCAGAACGGTTGATCGCCGAGATAGACGTAGCTGCCTACGAGATGTAAAGCGAGCAGCCCGCCGATAAGATATCTCCAGCTCAGGAATGAGCCCAGGCCGACCACCACGGACTGTTCCAGGCGGTGCGTTTTGGAAGCCGCGGGAGGAATGTTGCCCAGGCGAGCCAGGAGCAAGCTGAGAAAATACCAACACGCCGCGCTGACCAGCAACGGCACGAGCACTTTCATCGGCCAAGGCCACCGGTCAACCCGGCCCAGGTGCAGCCGCACAAGTTTCTGCAGCGGATCGGTCTCCGTCTTGCGGCCATTTACAATGGAAAGCAAAAGCAGCCAGAGGTAGCACCCTCCCAGCGTCACGGCGAAGCTCAAGCAGGAGAAGAGCAACATGCGCCACCAGCTATCACTGCGGAACGGGACGACGATATCTACGCCCCCAAGGTGAAAACGCGGGGTCCATTCTACCGACGAGCCCAGTTGCCAGTAGAGCACGGCTCGCACCAGCACCAGCCCGCCGAGCGAGGCCAGCAGGTGCCACCGTTTCAATCGGTGCGGCTCGGCCCGCCTCAACGTGCCGGCCAGCGTCGCCGGCTTACTCTTGACCAGCGCGTCGAAGCGCAGGGCCCGCCAGTTCAGCCAGAGGAGGACGCCCGCCAGGTTCAAAATGAGATTAATCAGGCCCATGCGCAATGGTTACGCGTTGGTTGGGACCTAACTTGGGCATTTCGCCGCGGCTACGCAACACGCAACAGGCGCCGCCCTTACATCATCTTCAATAAGGTCTCCGCCATCTCGGAAGGAGTTGGCGCTACGCCGATGCCTGCCTCCTTAAAGGCTGCTATCTTAGCCGCCGCCGTGCCTTTTCCGCCGCTGACAATTGCCCCCGCGTGACCCATGCGCCGGCCCGGTGGGGCAGTCGCGCCAGCGATAAAGCCCGCGATAGGCTTTTTGCAGTTTGCCTTTATCCACTCGGCGGCTTCCTCCTCGGCTGAGCCTCCGATCTCGCCGATCATGATGACCCCGTGCGTCTCGGGGTCGGCATTGAACAGCTTGAGCACGTCCACGTGCGAGGTGCCGTTAACGGGGTCGCCGCCGATGCCGACGCAGGTGGATTGGCCAACCCCGCGGCTGGTGAGCTGCCAGACAGCCTCATAGGTCAGCGTGCCGCTCCGGGAAACGACGCCGATATGACCTCGTTTGTGAATGTAACCGGGCGCGATGCCGATGCGGCAACCGCCTTGTGACTCCTTGCCGGGACCTGGGGTCACCACGCCGGGGCAGTTCGGCCCGATGAGCCGCGTCTTCTTGCCTTCCATCGCCCGCTTCACTTTCACCATGTCCTTGATGGGAATGCCTTCGGTGATGCAGACGACTAGGTCCAATTCGGCGTCTGCACCCTCGAGAATTGCATCTGCCGCGAACGCGGGCGGGACGAAGATGGCAGAGGCGGTCGCGCCGGTCTGCTTCATCGCCTCGGCCACAGTATCGAAGATGGGAACATTGCCCTCGAAGGTCTGTCCGCCTTTGCCGGGCGTGACGCCGGCCACGACGAGAGTGCCGTAGGCCAGGCTGAGCTGGGTGTGCCGCGCGCCGAAGCTGCCGGTGATGCCTTGGACTAAGATGCGGGTTTGGGGGGTAACAAGGATGGACATGATGGGTTTCCCGATTTGTGAGTTAGGATAACGGAACGTCCGTTGGAATCAACTCCGTGCCTGACGCTTTTGGACTTCTCTCAACTGTTTCACGGCGATGCGGTCGTGGTCGCGCCCCATCGCTTCTTTGGCGCGGATCAAGGTCTCCAGGTCCAGCACGCGACACTTGCCGACTGGAGAATCCACTACAACGCCGTGCTCGGCGACTTGATCGAAGCCTCCCACGCCGAGGATTTCCCCAAGACAATCAACCACGCCCAAGTCTGTTCTGAGGTACAAGTTCTTGAGGCTCGCGCACTGTTCACGAGTCAAGCCCAGCGGCAGGTCTGGCCGCGACCGGTGGACTGGATGCAGATCGGCGAACGCCTTCTGAATCCGCTTCAAGTTCGCTTCCGTGAACCGGCAGCAAATATCCACGTCGCGCGTTACCAGTGTCGCGCCGTGCGCGACCGCAGCAAGCCCTCCCACGAGGACGAACTCGACCTCCGCCGCGATCAGACGCCGGACCAGTTCGCTAAGATTCTGCATTCCGCCTCTCCATTGCGGCGCGGAGCGATTCCCCAAAGTTCAGTGCGTCGTCGTTGGCAAGCATTCGCTCCCATGGTGACATACGCAGGCTCTCCTCCAGCAGCGAGATATCAAAGTCGCCCGTGCCGGCTCCGGATTCCGCAGAGCGATAAGCCAACGCGCCTTCGTTCAAAGCGCTCCCGCGATTGCTGATTTCATCGGGCATGGGATGGCTTCGAGCCTTCGCGCTATCCGGCATGGCGCTTGTGGATGCGGAGCGTGTTCACCTCGCCCTTTCAGTGTTTGGGCTTCTCAGCTCTGCCCGCAGCCTCAACCGCCTTCTGCGCCGCCTCGGCCATTGAGCCTCCCATAATGATGGTCAAGCGGGATGCAGCCAAGGTCTTCCTGCCGGCCTCCACATTGTTCCCTTCGAGCCGGACCACCAGCGGGAGTTTCAGGCCCGTCTCCCTGACAGCGGCCACAATCCCCGTGGCGATGACATTGCAGTCCATGATCCCGCCGAAGATATTGACCAGGATGCCTTTCACGTTCGCGTCCTGCAGAATGATCTTGAAGGCGGCGGAGACTTGCTCCTGGCTGGCGCCGCCGCCGACGTCCAGGAAGTTCGCCGGGCGCCCGCCGAAATGCTGGATGATGTCCATGGTGGCCATCGCCAGGCCGGCGCCATTGACCAAGCAGGCGATGTTGCCGTCGAGCTTGATGTAGTTGAGGTTGTACTTGCTCGCCTCGGTCTCGAGTGGCGCTTCCTCGGCCAGGTCGCGCATGGCCTGGATATTCGGATGCCGGTAGAGGGAATTATCATCCACCGAACACTTGGCATCAACGGCCAGCAAGGCCGGCTTGCCTTCGCGCGTGCGGACGATGCACAAGGGATTGATTTCTATCAGCGAGGCATCGCACTCCCACCAGGTCTTATACACGCCCAGCAGCATCTTTGCTCCCGGGCTGATCAAATCGCCCTTCAGGCCGAGGGCGGCGGCGACCTTGCGCGCTTGATACGGCATCATGCCCACAGCAGGATCAATCGTTTCCTTGATTATCTTCTCAGGCGTTTTGGCTGCCACTTCCTCGATGTCCATGCCGCCTTCGGTGCTGGCCATGACGGCGGGACGCGAGGACGAGCGGTCGAGCAGCACCGCCAGGTAGAGCTCCTTCTCGATATGCGGCGCGGCGGCGATGATCAGCTTGCTGACCAGGCGGCCCTCGGGACCGGTCTGCTTGGTCACCAACACGTTGCCCAGCATCGCTTTGGCCTTTTCGTAAACGTCTTCCGCGGTCTTGCACAATTTGACGCCTCCCTGAAAGCCGCTCTTGAAAGTGCCTTTGCCCCGGCCCCCGGCATGGATCTGCGACTTGACGGCGATGAGGTCTGCGCCGTTGGCGAGAAGTTGCTCGGCGATCTTCTTCGCCGCGTCCGCGCTATCGCACACCTCCGTAGGGGGAATGGCGACGCCGTATTGGGCCAGCAACTGCTTGGCCTGGTATTCGTGTATGTTCATTCGGGATGCTGCTGACCAAAATGCCCTGCGCGCAACCGCGTGCCGCCCGGTCCCTATTTCCGCTCTTTGAAGGGGACGTAATGATTCAGAGTCGGCCCGGTGTAAACCTGGCGGGGCCGGTAAATGCGCGTCGGGGCTTCCATCACCTCCTTGTAATTGGCAATCCAGCCAGGCATGCGGCCAATGGCGAACATGACCGTAAACATTTCCAGCGGGATGCCTATGGCGCGCATAATGATGCCGCTGTAGAAGTCCACGTTCGGATAGAGCTTGCGCTCGACAAAATAGGAATCGCGCAGCGCCGCCTCCTCGAGGTGCTTGGCAATATCGAGCAGCGGGTCGTTGATATGAAGCTTGTCCAGCACGTCGTCGCAGGCCTTCTTGATGATCTTGGCGCGCGGGTCGTAGTGTTTATAGACGCGGTGGCCGAAACCCATGAGGCGCTTGCCGCTGTTCTTGTCCTTGGCCGCCGCAATGAACTTTGAGCCGTTGTCGCCCGAATCGTGAATCTGCTGCAGCATTTCGAGCACGGCCTGATTGGCGCCGCCATGCAAGGGCCCCCACAGCGCGCACACCCCGGCCGCCGCGCTGGCGAACAGGTTCGCGCGGCTGGATGCCACCATCCGCACCGTGGCCGTCGAACAGTTCTGTTCGTGGTCGGCGTGCAGCAGGAAGATGAGGTCCAACGCCTTGACTGTTTCCGGCTTAAGGTCGTAATCCTTGTATGGGAGCGAGAACATCATGTGCAGGAAGTTGGCGGTGTATTTCAGCTCCGGCTTCGGGTAGATCGCCGGCAAGCCCATGGATTTCCGATAGGCGAACGCCGCAATCGTGCGCACCTGCGAAAGCAGCCTGGCCGCCTGCACGTCAAAACGTTCCCGCATTCCGTCCGTCAGCAGCTCGGGGTAGAAACAGCTCGCCGCATTGATCATCGCCGAGAGAATTGCCATCGGGTGGGCGTGCTCGGGGAAGCCTTCATAATGGTGTTTCATGGCCTCGTTCAGCAGTTCATTGTCGGTGAGCAGGTCCGAGAACCGCCGCAGCTCCGCGCTGTTCGGCAGCTTGCCCATGATGATCAGGTGCGCCACCTCGATGAAGCTGGAGCGCTCCGCCAATTCCTCAATCGGGATGCCGCGATAGCGCAGGACGCCCTCCTCGCCGTCAATGAACGTAATTTTGCTCTCGCACGACCCGGTGTTGCCGTAGCCGTCATCGAGGGTGATGAACCCTGTCTGGTTGCGCAGCGCCGAGATGTCCACGGCCCGCTCTTTTTCGCTGCCTTCGATGATGGGGAGTTTGCAGGTCTTTCCGTCCAGTATGAGTTCAGCAGTCTTTTCCATAAGCAACTTTCACTTAAGCATCAGAGCGGTCGAGATTATTCCATCCATAAGGCAGAGGCAACCCCAATCGCTCGTTTTTTCTGGCCGCCTCGTGTGCGGCTCAGTCTCGCACCAGCTTCACCAGTCGGTGCACTAGGAACATACAGACCACGGCGGCCATGATCAGGGCTGCGTCAGGCAAACTCGGCAGCACGCCCAGTGAAACGATGAGCGTGGTCGCGCAGGCGGGTGCGTGGGTCGTGCGCGTAGCCAGCATGATCCATGTGGTTAGGCCGACCGACACCACGCCGCTGGCCACGATCCGCAGCCCGCCGGCGGATAGAGCCGGGGCCAGCGCCGCCAGGTTAAGCCCGCATGCCAACATGTGGTACGCGATCAGGCCACTTACAACGCCGATCAGATGTCCTCCGATCACCTGTCGTGCGCGGTTTCCCTTGCTGTCCAGGACCATTGCCAGGGCGGATGGGCCGAGGCTCGGGAAGATCAGGGGGCGCCCGAAGAGCCATGCGAGCAGACCCGGCAAGAGCAGAACCGCGCAAACGTGCGCCAGGTCCCGCAAGTTTTTGTGCTTCATCCAGCCACAACTATAACACCTCAATCAACGATGCCACTGCACCCTCACCGCCTTGCTCGGCGCGCTCTCGCGGTCGTCCTTGGCGGCGGCCGTGACACGGTAATACCACGTGCCGGTGAGCTTGTGGCCGGCGAAGTCGAGGCCGTTGTCTCGGAAGGAAGTATTGCCGGCTGCCACGTAGGTCAGCAAGGTTTGCGGCCCGGGTGCGGCGCCGCGACGGTCACTGCGGTAGATGCGGTACCAGAATGCGTCGGGGGAGGGAGCCCAGGTAAGTGTTTGGCCCTGTGCGGAAAAGGAATCAGGGCTCGCGGGTACGCTCGTCCTCCCGGCGCTGAAGGTGGCCAGCGAGAGCGGTTCGGCAGGCGCGGAGACGGGGAACAGTGCGACGTTGGAGCCGTCGGAGGCTTCGACGTAGTATTCGAGGCCGCTGGCGCCAACATCACGCGAGGGCACTTGCGCAGCAAAGACCGCATTGACGCGACGAGGCATCGTCATGGTCCTCCACCTCTTTGACCCCGGAATACGGTAGTGGAGAGTGGCGGAGATGCAGTCGTTCGCCCGGTTGTCCAGAACTCGCGCTTCGATCCACACCGGCGTATCTTCCGCCGCGGACGTCGGCGGCGAGATCATGATTATGCGTGGCGGGGTGCAATCGGCGGTCCCCGCTTCGCAGGTGGCCGGGACTGAGGGCATGCTCTCCCCTCCGTCGGCGGCCACTGAGGTGACCGTGTAGCGGAAGCGCCCGTTCGCCCGATCCGTGTAATCGGTTGCGTTTGCTGGCAGGGGCGCGCTGTTGAGCCTCGCGCCATCCCGGTAGATGTTAAAGCCTCGGATTTCGGCCTTCTTTCGGCCTTCGGCCTTCGGGCTTCGGATTTCGAGCGCACCCTGCCAGGTAATGACCGCGCCCTTCAACATACCACGTGCTTCCACCGAGCCGGGCGGTTCCACGTCCTTCCCCTTCCGCAGCTCATTCTCCTTCCTCACGTAGTTAAGTTGGACAAAGCGGTTCTGAGAACTGACGACATTGCCCAGCGAAGAGATGTCCGTGACGCGATAGACGAAGTTCTGGGCCCAGGATTCCATGGCGCCGGGCAGGTCGGCCCACGTGTACTGGCTGAAGTGCTGATTAAGTTCGATGTGGTCCTTCTCGGCGGCAATGCGGCAGCGGAGCAGTTGCAGCCGCGCCTTTTGGGCGGGCGATGGCGCGGCGGCGATGCACCTGTCAATGACCTTGAGCTGCGCCGCGGCCTTGGCGAACTCCAACTTGGAGGTGTCCACGCCGCGGAACCGCATGTAAAGGGTGTGCTTGCCGCTGGTGGGGGAGATCGGAGCCGTGCGCGTCACCCATTTCTGCCAATCCCCCGTGTTCTCGACGGCGCACACTCCTAGCACGGGCGCTTCGAGCGACCCCAGGTGAAGCTCTATCTCGCCGCCGCGGGCGAGGGAGGCGACGCGGGCCTCAAATACGTCTGCCCCGGCGCCGAAATCCACATTGTCGAAGCGCAGCCAGTGGCCATGCTCGATGAACCCGACGCACAGGCCGCCTTCGCTGCACGGGGCGTTCTTGGTGCCGTGCTGCTCGGCGGAGTTGGCCGCGACCAACGGCTCGCCCTTGCCGTCCTTCGGATGCACGCTGAAGGTGGAGACGTTGAGCAGGTAACCGCCGGCAGCATTGGGCTCGGCAAACGGTGGCGTGGGCATGCATTCGCCCCAATCGCTGGCAAACGGCTCGTTCTGATTGATGATCCTGGTAATGGCATCGGCTGCGGCGGGACCGTAATTCTGCTCTGCGTATTCACGATAGGCCGCCTCGGAGGATGGATACTTGCCCGCGTCATACCAGGGCACCTTGGCGATGAAGGACATCTTGGGATCAATGGCGTCGGTCAACCGCCAGGTCAGGCAGTAGAAGCCCTTGAGATTCGGCGCGCGGTTCTGCCAGGCCTGGATGGTTTCCGAGAGATTCAGGTTGTAGGGGTAGTAATATTCCGAGCTGCCCCCATCCCGCTCCAGCCACGGGCAGCCCCAGTATTCGCGGTTGCCGTAGATCGCGCCGTTCTCGCAGCCCGCCGAGTACTTGGAGATGGGCGCGCAGATGACGTCCGCGGGCAGGGCCGCCACGTCTTCGGCGCTGATACCCCAACCGGCCACGGCCACGCGGATTTGCGGGGCGCGTTGCTTGATCGCCTGGTAGAAGCCGTCAAAGACGTCGTGCCAGACCTTGTAGCGCGCCTTGTCCGAGAAGATGCTCTCGGATTGGAAGCACAGCAGGTAGTCGAGGTTCGGGTAGTCCGTGATGATTTGGCCTACGCGCCCTGCAACCAACTGCGGGTCATCGGCCTTCTTGTCCTTCAGCTCGGGCGGCAGCAGGTCAATGTCGAGGCCCAGCCCGATTTTCACTCCGCGCGTGTGCGCGTAGGCGATGACCTTCTGGAATTCCGACACGCCTTTGCGGAAGACGGCCTCATTGGAGAGGGTCTCGTTGTGGCGCGCGCAGTCGGCGCCGAAGTCGTAATCGTCGAAGAGGTCGCTGGCGCCGAAGCGGTATTGGTTGGGGTCCCAGCCCGGGCGACCGCCCCAGGCATGACCACTGCGGGCTGTAGCCATCCAGACGCGGGGGGTGATGCCGTCGTAGATGACGTTGTGGAACATCTCGTTGTGCCCGGCCTCGCCGTTGTAGTTGTGAATGTGCAGGAAGTTCATCCGCATCTTGGCCATCTGGTCCAGGATGAACTTCCAGTCCTGCCAGGAGTAGGAGGTGGCGGATTGCGGGAAGTTGGTCCACGGCAGCAGTCCACGGATGGCTACCGCTGGCCGCTTGCGCTCGTCCACGTCCGGCAAGCGCAGCGATGTCTTGTGGTCAGGCAGGACGTCGCCGCCGAGGTAGAAGCCGATACCATAGTAGTCCTGCAGCAGGCCATACACGCCGTACAGGCAGCCGACTGCATCGCTGCCGGCGATGACGAGGGTTTCGGCGGGCGTGGCCAACCGGGAGGTCTGATCCAGCTTCTTCAGCACATAGCTCTGCGGGCCGGGGTCGGTGGTGGAGATTTGAACCTGTCCGGCTTCAGCCAATTGGGTGATGAGGGGGTTGCTGTCCCGTGTTCCGAGCAGAAACAACCGGCCTGACAGTGTGTGTTCGGGCTTGGCAATCTCTATGGCGAGGAAGCTGCCGGACACCTGGTAAAGGTAGCGTTGCAGCTCGCGGGCGGCGTACTGCTCGATGGCCGAAGCCTTGGGGCCAAGGACAATGCACCCGCCGTTGCCCGCGCCAAAGGCTTGCGTGGCGCTGATCGCAAGCACGGCCATGGCTGCGATCGAGGTTAGCACGGAGCGCCGGCATATTGCCGGCTTACGCGCTCCGGAAGGTCTAAGCCGGCAATATGCCGGCGCTCCGGCCGTGCTCGTACGGAGTATTCGGGTTAGGACCTGCTGGAGGTGGCACATCGTGGGGCTCATGCGTCACCGAATGTGGGGGAGGGCGAGCGGGCTCGCTAGCGCAAAGTTCCCACCCCATTCCGTGGAATCAGGACTGGGGCGTTGGAGCTGAGACGGGATCGCCAATTCCCCTCTGCGCATCGCGCGCCACGAAAGGCCACAACGGTCCCGGTGCGCAGGGCGGAAGGTTGGCCCGCCGAGGGGTAGAGGTTGGCGCGCCTGGGGCGGCGGATCCGCGGGAGTGTCTGGATTGTTCCTCTATTGGTGCTCTATTATTCCTCTATTGTTCCTCTATTTCTCGCCCTTTTTCGCCGCCTAACGCGCCCATCTCCTGGCACGGGAGACGACGGAGCTTCGGTGTCGGCCTAAGGATGCACCCGGCTCATGTATTCCTTCAGCAGCCGCAGATAAACGCGGTATTGCTCCAGCGAAACGCCCGGCGGCGTCTGGTGATCCACGCTGGGGATGAAGCCGCCGGTCCTCATCAGGGGCGCCAATCGCTCGAACTCGGAGCGCATGGCCGGCTCGCCCCGGTTCATAGTCATCTTGTCGAAGTGGCCCACCATGCGCAGCTTGGGATAGCGCTGGCGCAACTGCATGCCGTCCACCCCGGCTTGACGTTCCAGGGGCAGGAAGCCTTCCACTCCCAACTCCTCAAACCACGGCACCAGCAGCGTGATATCGCCGTCCGTATCAATAAACGGCATGATCTGGCGCTCCTGCAGCCGAGGCACGAGGCGGCGGTAATACGGCGCAATGAACTGCTCGAATGTCTGCCTGGAGATCATGGGGCCATGGTTGTAGGACATGTCCTCGGCTATCGTCATGAAGGTCGGCACGCAGACTTTCAGAATCTCGTCGAGCAGGCGCAGGTTGAACTCCAGCAGGTCGCTGTTAATGCGGTGCATCAGCTCCGGCTGGTCCACGTAGGCGAACATCAGCTTCTCGAAGCCCATGAGTGTGCGCGGGAACCAGAAGAATCCTTCCAGCGTGCACCACACCACCGCCTCCCCCTGACGCTGCCGCTCAGCCCAGGCCGCCATGCCTGCGATCGCCGCGTCATGGCGTGGGAAGAGCTGGGGCCGGATGCGCAGGTAGTCGTCCATGTCGGCGACAATGCCCTCCACATGGTGCTGCGTCGCCTCGATCGTGGGGTCGGTGGTGCTGAACCAGAACTGCTGGTAGGGGTCGAGCCCGAAGTGTTGGGCGATGTCGAAGACCTGGCTGAACTTGAGTTCGCGGGGCAAGCCCTCCTGGTGCCAGCGGCGGATGGTTTCGTCCCACCACATGGCCCATTCCCAGCAGGGCAGGCGGTCAACCGCTGCGAAGTTCATCACGGCCCGAAAGCGTTCAACGTGGTTCATAGGCTGGCGTGACGCATTACAGGGAGGGGCGGGTCAAAAGCGCGTTGGACCATGGCCGCAGAGAAACAAAGCGCGTGAAAGGTGTCAAGGGCGTGGGTTTTACCGTTGGCTGCGCCCGATGCTGGGCGACACGATCTGCCGGCTTTGCCGGGCCGAGGCGCATCGGTGCCAATGCTCAAGTCGGGGACCCCACTGCCCTCCGTAACCAGTCAAAGCTGGCAAAATGCGTGGGTCTCACGCAGCTTGCGCGAAACTCACACCCTGGAGAGGCGGGGATCAGGCAGAAAAGCCCTGTTTTGGCCCGATTCTCAGATGGCATTTGGTATGCTTTTACTCCGGGCAGAGTGCGCCTGTTGATGCGCGTGATACGTGAAACATGAACTGTGAGACTTTTCGGGCCAGCATGAAAACGCTATTGCGGAAGATTCCTAGCGGGCTTTATTTTCAGGGTCCCGACCAGTGGACGAATAACCCTTCTGAAGGCTTCAACTTCAAGTCCATTGACCGTGCCCTCCAATTCATCGAGACTTGGGGCTTAAAGGACGTCGAGTTGGCTTTTGCCTTCAACCGTCCAAATACCGTGACCCGAGTGCCGTTGGAGAAGATATCTACCAGTTACTGCCAGAAGTAGGCGGCTGGTGGTTTAAGCCCAAGGCGGATAAGTGGTTACGTCGCTGGGCATTCAGAATTGTCCGTAGGAAGGGTTCGGTATGCGCACCCCGTGTGCGGGGCAAGCTTCCCCTCGAGCAGTAGCGCGATCCCTCGGAACACTATCAAGCTGAATGGCTTCATGCCCGGTTTGGGTGCCCTTTGGCCGGTTCCGCGCTCAACGTCAACATACCTGGAGGCATGCAAGCGCCCCATTTGCAGCCTTACCTTGCTACACGGTGCTCCCAACAATTAGGTGGTGTAGGCCCGCTTTTTCTGCTAGAAGGTTGTCCGTCGCGACAGACCTATTGCTGCCATGAAGATCACAGAAGCCCTGCTGGCCGAGCACCTGGTATTCCATAACCTCTTCGATCACATCGAGGCGACTGCGCCGCGGCTGAACACGCTGGCGGAGATCAAGTCCCTGGCGGCATTGATGGAGTCCATGTTGAGAGCGCACTCGGACACGGAGGACGAACTGTTCATTGGGCCGCTGGAGCATTGTTTCGACCAAATCGGACAGCGCGATGCGTTCCTGGAGGAGCACCAGGAGATAGACGGCAATCTGAAGAAGGTGCGGGACGCGAAGCAGGTGCGGCGGGCGCGCCAGCTTCTGATTGGGGCGGTAGCCTACTCACGCAGACATTTCGATAAGGAGGAACGTATCGTGTTCCCCATGGCCGAGCGCATGCTTAAAGCCAAGACGCTGACGGCCCTTGGCCAGACCTGGATGGAGCAGCGAACGCGGGTGACCGTGTGACGCTCCGGCTCACGGGCGCGCCGGGCTCGTTTGCAGGGAGCGACGGCTTCGGAGCTCCCTGAGTGCGGCATTGACGGCGGCGAGCAGAGCAGCGACGCGGGCGGAAAGAGGGAAGTCGGATGGAGCTTCGAGCGTGTAGGAGAGTCGCGTTTTGTGTGTGATCAGGAAGAATGCCTCAGGCCATTGAGGGCGAGTCCGCGGATCGAGATTGGGACGGATGATGCCGTTTTGCGCTGGCCGGCCCTCGATGACTTCCGAGGGGTCAATCGGGCATGCCTCGGCAACGGCCGCGATCATGGCTTCAGCCAATGAAGGCTGCTTTTCCGGGTTCTGTTCATAGAGGTAGAAGCCGTGCGACTCCCAATCTTCATGCAGGCACAAGCACAGATCGAAGCCCGGCTGCCGTTTGAGCCAGGCGATGTGGGCCACGGTTCCGGGTGTCTTGGGGTCCCGGTAATCGCGGTTCAGGTCAATGCCCTCGGCATTCTCGCGACGGTTTCGAGCAAAGCCAGCGGGGTTCAGACAGGGGCACGCCCAAACGTCCAGCCCGGACGGCCACTGATCCTCTCGCAGCAGGTGCAGCATGGCCAACGGGCCGGCCGGTTCATCGCCGTGAATCCCGGCAGAGAGGTACACCCGCGCTCTGGATTGGGCGCCGCGCGTGGACCGGCGAGTGATGCCCACGGTATTTGTCTGGCGGTGAATCTCTTCGATTGTCCAGCCGTGGGCCTGAGCGGCGGCGACGCAGTCGCTAAGGACGGCGGAGATGTCTATCGGCACGCCGGCATAGCCTGTGATGTTCTTGCCGAGTCGTTTCACGCAACCGGGAATGCTCGCTCCTTCACCGACTCACCCGATGCGGAGTGCCAACCCACGAAGCACTCTAGCCTATGCCGAGGCCCAATGCATTACGCCGTCGCTTCAGCAAGGCGCGCGGCGGCTGGGCGTTCAGGCTGGTCGGAGAACCCGTGCTTCTCCCAGTTCGGGTCCAGGCCGAGGTCTTTCAGCATCTGGAGGTCTTTCTCGACCGGTTGATTGAGCGTGGTCAAGTAGTTCCCGACCATCATGGCGCTGGCGCCGGCCATGAACATCAGGCTTTGCGCGTCCCGCAGGTTCGCCGCCCGCCCGCCCGCCACCATAATTTCCTGTCTGGGCAATATAAATCGGAAGCAGGCAATGGATTTAAGAATTTCCATCGGAGCCAATGGGGGCTGGTCCGCGAATGGTGTGCCGGCCATGGGATTGAGAATATTGATCGGCACCACATGCGCGCCGAGGTCCCTCAGAGCGAAGGCGAGATCGCAACGGTCAGCGCGGGTTTCCCCCATGCCGAGAATGCCGCCGGAGCAAATCTTAATTCCTGCCTGCTGCAGGTGCCGGATCGTTTGCACTCGCTCTTGGTAAGTGTGCGTGGTGCAAACCTGCGGGAAGAACCGTTCCGATGATTCCAGGTTATGGTTGTAGCACTCCACGCCGGCCTGTTTGAGGCGATCGGCTACTCGCTGCTTGCTGATCATCCCCAGGGAGGCATCCGGGCGGGCTTTGCCGCTCTTCTTGAGGTGTTCGAATTGGCTACAGATTTCATCCAGCACCGGCCCCTCCTCCAGGCCGCGCCACGCTGCCACCAGGCCCAGGGCCGTGACGCTGTTCGATTTGGCCTCCTCCGCCGCGGTGAGGATCGGTTCCTGCTCGACCAGCCCGTAGCGCGGCGACTCGGTTTGATAGGCGGCGGATTGCGCGCAAAACCGGCAGTTCTCCGAGCACCCGCCGGCTTTGATGTTCACTATGGAACAGAGGTGGATCTTGTTGCCTTTGAAATGTTCACGGATGCGATTGGCCCAGGAAAGCAGATCGCCAATATCGGCGTTGGCTTCCAGGCCAAATAACCACCGCCCTTCCTCGCGGGCGATTTCTCCCCCACCGAGGACACGGGTGCCAAGTTCTGCAATTCGGTGATGAGGGCTGGCGTCAATCGTCTTCAAGCTCATGGTTGACAGCTTAGCCCTATATCCTGTTCCTGCAAGCGCGGGAGGGCTGCGTCCCGCGCGGCCCCGTACGCGCTAATTCTGCGAGGGACCGCCAGTAACGCGGGAAAAGTCAGGCTGCTCGCGTCGCCTGGTCGTTCTGGTAGGTTTGGGGCGCCTTAAGCGGCAGCACAATATCACACTTCTCCTCGTCGAACTTCAGCACGATCTGAAGCCCGGTGAGCTTGTTCGCCGCACAGAACTCGATTGCGGCGGTGGAACTGACGAAATCCATTGCGTCGCGGCTGTTGTCGGCCCATAGAGCGATGTCTTTGAAATACAGACCCGTATTGGTTTGCTGAAGAAGTATTCGCATAGGCTGTGCATAGTGCGTTGCCGTGATCACTTTGGGAGCTCCGCTGCCGAAATCTCGCGAACAGCGTTGGTTGCCCAAGCTACCACACGTAGAGTTCTCTGGAGTCTAGTCGCACAATCCGCTGGCCGATGCAAGCGCTGATTGCGGAAATCCCGAGGCTGCGCGCTAAGCGCTACGGCGGGCTGGAAGCGCCTGATCCTCCTATCGGATGAGAGGTCCCAGGATATTCTGACGTGGCACGGGGCCGTAAACCCGGCTGTCAATCGAGTTCAGCCGGTTGTCGCCGAGCACATAATACTGGTCTTTGCCGCACAGGATTAGCTGATCATTGTATTTGGAATTGGAGAAGGTTGGCGTGTGGGCCTCCAGATAGGGCTCCGTCATTTTGCGCCCGTTCAGGTACACGCTCCCATCCTTCAGGTAGATTGAATCGCCTGGGGTCGCTATGATGCGCTTGACCGAGAAGCCGTTGTCGCTGGGGTCGCGCAACACCACGATGTCGCAGCGTTGTGGGGCACGGACGCGGTAGATCCAGCGGTTCAGCAGACAATGCTCGGAGTCATACAGGGTCGGCTTCATGCTCCGGCCTACCACCTTGACGTTTTGCAGGAGGAAGTGGCTGATAGCGAAATAACTGGCCACCGCGAGCAGTACGAAGGACAGGAATTGAAAGGCCCGCCGGAGAATTGAAAGGGAGACCTTCTTTTTGGGTATGGGTAAGCTCGTTTCAGCTAGCGTCGTTTGGGGGTTAGTCGTCTGCATTGCTGTGAACATTCAATTGCCAGAATACTAATGAGCAAAGCCAAATTACCAAGTTGTGGAAAATACGCAACCGATGCCCGGTCAAGTACGGGTACGGCGGCGGCTCGCGCTCGACTCAGTGGCGGCTCCGCTTCAGCTAAATCCCTGCGTCAGACCGCGGCAAGAACCGGTTGGCGCCGTGCGCTGCTAAGCACTGGTGCCGGCCTGCGCACCTGACGGGCTGACCTTGGCGATGGCTTCCCGAAGGTTTTCCAGCAGGAAGGGCTTGCTGATGACGCAATCCACGCCCGTCAACGGGTTGCCGGCAGCCTGCAGCATCTCGGCGTAGGCGGTAATCATCACGACCGGCTGCTTCGGCGCGCGCGCCTTGATTGCCGCCGCCAGTTCATCGCCCTTCATGTTGGGCATCTCAAAGTCGGTAATGACGAGATCGAAGCCCTGTTTCTCGAGAATCGCCAGGGCTTCCTGCCCGCTCGCGGCCGTCTGCACGACATGCCCATCGAAGTTCAGCATCATCTTCACGGCATCGCAAACCAGTGGTTCGTCGTCAACCACCAGGATGGTCTTCTGTGGAAATGCTGGCGCAGTCATTCAGGTAATAAATATGCCCGGATTCTACAGCCCTCCTTGACAAATTGCCAGCTTTTGTCGCGGCCTCCTTTTGAACGGGGCGCATCTGCGCACAATCACTGGCTTACGCTGTAGCGGCAGGCATCTTGCCTGCCGTAGAGCCCGGGCACCTGCCCGGCGGGAAGGCCAGTGCGGTTATCACTTCCTAATTCAGACGCCGTGCCGGGCGGCAAGATGCCGCCCTCTACGGCAGGCACGGATGCCTGCCGCTACTCGGTGATGGGGCCCAGATGCGCCTGCCCGGGGCTTGGCTGGCACTTTTAGCTCGCGAAAACAGCGTGAGCGAGGTATGGATAAGACCAGCTTAGCGCATTTGTAACGCACCGGGCACAACTGCTTGAACGTGAGACTCACAACCGTACTGGTGGGTTTGCTTGTCGCAACCGGCCAGGCTGTTCCTCAGACGTTGAACGTTCCGCCACGACCAACCGGCGCGCCGACCGGCAGCCAGTTCACTAATATCATTACGCCGATGGCGCTCACGGAGCGAGAGAACTGGATATACGCGCAGGTTGTGAACGGCAATGTTCCTGATTTCCAGCGCGCGCTGGTGCCGGTCACGGTAAGCGCCACGATCAGCGGAACCCGGCACACAGCCACGTACTACGCCGCCCCCGACTACCTCGCCATCGGCGCCGACGAGGATTATTTCCTCGAGCCGACGACGCCCCTGCTGGCCCAGCGTCTGTGCGACGTGCTGGGCTGCACGCTGCCGACGCGCCTGATGGTGAATCAAATTTGGACCAATGCGGCGGTCAAAATGAATCCGCAGCCGATCCCGCCCAGCGCGGCCATGACCACCGTGCCGGTGTTCGCGGAGGAAAACTATATGGTGCTCACGCAGCGTAATTCCTTCACCAATTCCTTCCCTTTGGGCGCGCTGGTCAGCGGGGATAAGAAGGACGTGGTTATCTCCACGCTGATCTACTCCAACCTGCAGAGCGGAGTCCCCAATCCGGTTGTCATCTACGGCTGGCTCTATACGACCGGGGTTCCCATCCAGCCGCTCTACAACGGCCACGCGCAGACTTACGCTGATTACAGCCATGGCATCCGCCTGGTCCAGAACGCCATGACCGTGGACGGCAGCCCAAGTACAGTCACGAACGTCCTGACTACGTCAAGCCTCGCTGCCCTGCTGAGCGATGAGGGGCCTTCCGAAGGGACAACTAGCGATGGTGTCATCCGGCTCCCGCGTTATACGATCTCGGGGCTTGCGCCCGCGATCATCACTCAACCTCGCAGCCAGACGGTGCTGCCGGGCGCCAGCCTCACTTATACTGTGCAGGCCGCCGCTGATCCGCCGGTCAGCTACCGCTGGCAATTCAATGGAAACCCCCTGGCGGGCGCGACCAATGCCAGCCTGCTTATCAGCAATGCCCAGGTGCTCAATGCCGGCAGCTACACCGTCGTCGTCTCCAACAGCTCGGGCTCGGCCACCAGCCGGATTGCCCTGCTCCGCGTGAACACCAACGTTCACCCGGTTCTCTTTGCCGACAACTTCGACGCGGATACCTCCGCCAACTGGAACCTGTTTTGGGGCGCCGCCAACGGCATTGCGGACTACACCGCCGATTGGGCTTACGACTATGGCGCTATCCCCTACACGTTCAATGGTGTCACCGGTTTGATCCCGCCAGCGCCCAATTCACCGGACGGCAGCACACGCGGGGTAAGGTTTACGGCCAACAATAACGACGCTATTGCCGCCACGGCCGCAGTGAATATTTACCCCGCCGGCCAGTCCTTCAGCGGCAACATCGCTTTGAAGTTCGACGTGTGGATCAACTACCCGGGCGGTGCAGGCGGCATCAACTCCACTGGCAGTACCGAGTATGCGATCTTCGGGCTCGACCACCTCGGCACCCAGGTCAACTGGGCTGCGCCTTCTGCCTCCTCTTCGGACGGCGTCTGGTTTGGCATGGACGGCGAAGGAGGCAGCAGCACCACGGACTACCGGGCTTACGTGGGCAACCTGTCGGGCACGGAGATTGACCTCGCCGCCGCCGGCACCAGCGGCTTAATCGCTTCCAACCATACTGCGGCCATCTACCAGAATCTGTTCCCCTCTACGCGGTTCGAGACCGCCGGCGCGCCGGGCAAGAACTGGGTCGAGGTTGAGCTGCGGCAGACGAATAACGTCCTGCTATGGATTCTCGACGGCACAATCGTCGCCCAGCGCACCAACACGTCGGTCTTCACCTCGGGCGACATCATGATTGGCTACATGGACCCGTTCCCGTCCATTGCCAACCCGGCGGCGGACGCCTTCGTGCTGTTCGATAATCTGCGCGTGGAAGATCTCAGCGCCCCGGCACTCCAACCCCCCGCTATCAGTTCACAGCCCGCCGGCCAGGCGGTGAGCGCGGGCGCAACTGCCAGTTTCAGCGTTGGCGCAAGCGGCTCGGCTCCCCTCAGCTACCAGTGGCGCTTCAATGGCTTAAGCCTGCCCGGAGCGACTGGCTCCTCGCTGTTCCTGACGAACGTTCAGCCCGCAAATGCCGGGTCTTACGATGTCGTAGTCACCAACCTCGCGGGTCTGGCCACGAGCGCCTCGGCTGCCTTGAGCGTGAGCCTCCCCCCCGTCCAGTTCCTTTCAGTCACCCTGCTGCCCAACGACCAGGTGCAACTGCTCTTCTCGGGAGTGCCCGGACAGGTGTACGTGGTTGAGGCTTCAACTAACCTCTCGGATTGGCAGCCGATAGCGGTGCTCACCGTCACGAATGGTCCTCTCGCCTTCGTTGACCCCTATGCCACTAATTTCCCTTCCCGTTTCTATCATGCCTATCAGAGCGCCTCCCAAGTGCTGACGGATTTCGAGAGCTATGCTCCAGGAACCCAGGTGATGTTCCAGCCGCCCTCGGCCTCCGGTTCGACTTCCGCCTTCCTGAACTCCACCCCCAACTTCGCCTGCGTGACCAATGCCTTTCCTGCGGGGCACGCGAGCGCGAACGTGCTGGGGGTGAGCTGGAGCTTTAAATCCGGCACCACTAACCCGTGGCTGCGCCTGATCACTTTCGCCGCCGCCAACCTGCCCAACCCCACCATCGGCACCAACCAGGTGCTCCAGTTCGACATCTACACCGATAACGCCCTGTATGTGGCGTTCGGGTTTCGCGAAACGAGCACTACAGCGCCCATTGGGGCCGATGGCGGAACCAGTGGTACCATCGAATGGATCGGGGGGACGACCGACAACACCGTCTCTCCTCCCAAGGGCCGGTTTGTGCCGGCGGGGCAATGGACGACGCTAAGCTTCTTCATCCCGTACGAGCCCGTGCGTGGCTTCACGGGCGATGGCATCCTGGAGACTACCACCGGCAAAGGCGTGCTGGAGCATCTGGAGTTTGTCCCGGCTGCGGGGCCGGGCACCTACGACATTTACCTCGATAACTTCAGGGTGACCAACCTGGGACCTTAGCTGAGGATCTGTGCGGTCGCCGCCCGGTTCACATGGGTGCCGGTGCGTTGCTCTCGACCCAGCCTTTCGACATGGCATAGCGGGTGAGACCGGCCACGTCGTGGATGTTCAGCTTGTTCATCACTTGCTGGCGATGCTTCTCGACAGTCTTGATGCTGATGGACAGCTCGGCGGCGACCTGCTTGTTGGCAAACCCCTCGGCAACGAGTTGCAGCACCTCCGACTCGCGCGAAGTCAATTCGCCGGCCTTGCCAGGGTGGTGTCCGTTGGCAACAAGCTCGCCTTTTTGCTCCCGGAGACGTTTAGCGACCGACGGGCTAAAATACGTCTTGCCCTCTTTGACTTGCCGAATCGCCTTCAATAGATCATCAGCCGCCGTCTGCTTGATCAGGAATCCCCTCGCGCCGGCTTGCATCAACTGCGTCACGTACTCGTCGTCGCCATACGAGGTCAGGCCGAGCACTTTGGTCGAGGGCACGTCCTTGACGATCTGTCGTGTGGCCTCGATTCCATTCAGCACCGGCATGGCCACGTCCATCAACACCACGTCGGGCAACATCTTCCTGGCCAGGCGGACAGCCTGACGGCCATTCTCCGCTTCCCCCACGACCTTCAGGTCGCCCTCGCTTTCCAGCAAAGCCCGCAGCCCCTGGCGCACCACGGTGTGGTCATCCACCAGCAAAACAGCAATGCGCTTCATAGCAAATCTGTTGTTACCCTCTATTTCGGTTCGGCCAAACATGGGGCTATGCTTACAGTCCCTCATGCTCCGCTGATTTCAAGTGCAAACTGCCGCCGGAGCCTGAGAGCGCCCTTCGCGTCAACCTTCCCGCAATCCTCCCCTTGCCTACTGGTAGGTTGTCCTCAGGGCAACCCATTGAATATCACTGATCTGGCCCATAGTCTGAATCGGGAAGTCGCTGCTGCTTTGTTTGACAGGCCTGATAGTTGTACTGCAGTGCCACTTCTTTATTTCCGAATGGCCGTCGGCAAAGGAGAATCCGCACGCTCCACCATGGGACGAGCCTGGCAGGTCGCTCCAGGCGCTGGTCTCGGCGGGATTGGCGGCGCTGCAAAACACAAACCACCCGTCGTTGATGCTGTCGGGATGCTCGTCCAGGAAGACGTAGAGCATCGCGGGGACCCGCATATCGGTGACCCTGAGAAATTGATGCCAGGCGGGGTTGATGGGCGTGCCCGCAGTGTCCTGCGGCCCGACAAACGCGTTCATCGAGTAGCTCCGCACCCGAGGCCCCACCGGGCAGGGCACGATATCCGCAGGGCATTTGTAGATGCCGACATTCTTGGCCACGTACGGACCGAGCAGGGCGTTCTTTATCAAGGCCACATTTGTGTTCTCCTGGTTTGAGCTCCAGTCCAGGACATCCCCCACCCAGTTGTTGGTGTCCGTGGCATACGAGGGTTTGTTATAGACGAACTTATCGCCGAAATCGGAGGCGTAAGTCAGCCAGGCCAACGTGAGCTGACGCCCATTGCTGAGGCAGGCGATGCCCTGGCCTTTCTGCTTGGACCCCGCCAGAGCGGGCAGCAAGAGGGCCGCCAAAATGGCAATAATGGCAATGACCACCAGCAACTCGATCAGCGTGAACCCCCCCCTTCGCGCGCTCGCGCATTCGGCCGGGTAAGTGCTTGAGGACGGCGTCTTCATAAGTATGGGCCTGTCTGAGCAACAAGTTAACCCAAAGCAGCTAGATGTGAACCGAAATCCTCTTGCAGCTTGTGTCCGCCGTGACCGAGCCGGAGCCGATGGATGCCCGGCGCGCCGCTGAGACAGCGGCTCGAGCAGCCCATCGCCGTTGACTCCCCCGGCGACCACCCCAATGGCGGCCAAATAGAGGCCAAATGGAGTTGAATAACGGCAACGCGCTGGCAGAATAAGTCCGGCGCGGGCTCGACCAGCAACGATTCCGGTGTCACCCGCACCCACAGATGCCAGGACATAGCGATAAACTAAGCGGGCTGCCAGACATCAAGGTGTTTATCCGCAACCCGCGAGGAAAGTATCTCGCCCAGGACGCTAACGGGCTGTTCTTTACGGAAGATCGCTCGGCAGCCATCGTCTTGAACTATGAGGCCGATGAGGTTCCAAAACAGCTCGAAGCGATTCGGAAGACCCACGGCGTTGAACTGGCGGCTGACCCGGTCCCGCTTGAGGAGATTTATGAAACCTGCGACCGGTGCAAAGAGCTGTTTATCCCATTCATGACCTTCTTTGACGGCAAGCGCTTCCTTTGTGCTGATTGCCGGAAGGCAGGCGCGGTGGGCCGTGCGAGCCGCCTGGAACGAGGATAAGGCACCTCACTCCGTGCGCGCGATCCTCTCCCTGCTCGCGATTCTGGTTGTCGCCGGCTGTAGTGCATCCCGCGAAGGCGGCGAGGATCATTCACGTTATCCAAGCCATTGGTGGCTGGCCATTCCACAACAGGGTGCGCCCGCGTGGGAAATTCTGCCGCAGGAAGCCGGCCCCGGAGAGGTAATCCTATCCAAGCGTAACGAGCTCGGTTTGCTCTCCAATTTCGCGGCAACGCCCTTCACTTTTCACGGCGAACGCTATGCCAGCCTGGAAGGACTCTGGCAAATGCTGAAGTATCCTGAAGGCCCCGACGACCCGCGCGCGACCTTTCCCGGGTTGCGTTGGGAGCTGAGCCGGCAGCAAGTTGCGCAATTAACCGGTTTCGAGGCCAAACGGGCGGGCACGCTGGCTGACGAGAACATGAAGAGGATGGGTATTAACTGGGTGAGCTTCGAAGGAAAGCACTTCGAGTACAAGCCGGCCATCCCCGGCGAGCACTACCGGCTCATTGTCGCAGCGACCTGGGAGAAGGTTCGCCAGAATCCAGACGTCAAGAGAGTCTTGCTCGCCACCGGTGAGCTTATCCTCAAGCCGGACCACCACCAGGAGCCCGACGCCCCTGCGGCCTGGCGATATTACGAGATCCTCATGCAGATCAGGGCCCAACTCAGGCAGGGGGGATGAGTTTGGGTTTGGGGTCCGCGGCGTCCAGTAAAACCATCCCCATTTTGGTCTGGTCTTCCTTGTAACAGTCGTCTTTCCTGTCAGCGTGAATCCGTGCTCACGGTGGTGAAGAACGACATGAACAAAACAAACTTGCCGGTGGCGCGCGCTCGCCGAATCCTGGCCCAGGCCAGGCGGACGCGGGTTTTGGTGGTGGGCGACGCCATGCTGGATCATTTCATTTGGGGCAGCGTGGCGCGCATTTCGCCGGAAGCGCCCGTGCCCGTGCTGGATTTTGAGCGCGAGAGCTTCATGCCCGGCGGCGCGGCCAATGTGGCTCGCAACCTGACAGCGCTCCGAGTACCCACGGAGCTGTTCGGCGCCGTCGGACGGGACACCGCCGCCAGCCAGCTCAAACGCCTGCTGAACGAATACCACATCGGCTGCCAAGGCCTGTTGGGCAATGGCGGGCGGAACACGACAGTGAAGACCCGCATCGTGGCCCACAAGCAACAGATGGTGCGGATTGATCGTGAAACACGCGACGGACTGGAAGACGGACTCATTCAGCGCCTGGTCGCGGCGATGCAAGCCATGATAGCTACTACGGCGGCAGTCATCGTGGGAGATTACGGCAAAGGCGTCGTCACTCAACCGCTGCTTGATGAAATCAAGCGGCTTTGCCGCCGTCACGGCGTCTGGCTCAGCGTTGACCCCAAACCGGTGCATCGGCTCGACCTCTCGGGGCTTTCACTCCTCACCCCCAATCGGAAGGAAGCCTTCGAACTGGCCAACCTCCCCGATGAAACGCGGAACAGCAACCCCTTCGCCGATGCCAACCTCATGCGCGTGGCCGACCGCTTGTTGAGCGAACTTCGGCCCGCTGTGCTGTTGATCACGCTCGGAGAGTTGGGGATGTTGCTCTGCCGCCACGGCCAGAAGCCTTTCCACATCCCTACGGTAGCCCAGGAAGTATTCGACGTGTCCGGCGCGGGCGACACGGTGATTGCCTCGTTCACTCTGGCGATAGCGGCGGGCGCCTCGCCCCTCGAAGCGGCCATCCTCTCCAATTACGCCGCGGGCATCGTAGTGGGCAAAATCGGCACGGCGACCGTTACGCCGGAAGAGCTGCTGGCGAGCCTTCGCGCCTGACGTATGATCGGGCCCAAAGTAAGCGCTGAGACTATTCGCGCGATGAAAGGGCGCGGAGAGAGAATCGCCGCCTTGACCGCGTATGACTTTCCCATGACCCGGCTGTTGGATGAAGTGGGCATCCCGATCATCCTCGTCGGCGATTCGCTCGGCATGGTAGTGCTGGGCTACCCCGACACGACGCACGTCACAATGGCTGAAATGGAACACCACGTGCGCGCCGCCGCCCGCGCGAAGCCGCGCGGCCTGCTTGCGGCCGACCTGCCTTATCGCAGCTATGACACAGTCGAGAGCGCCATCGCCAACGCGCAACGGCTGGTCGCGGCTGGAGCCGAGGCCGTCAAGGCGGAAGGCGGCACCGAAATCGCGGAGCAGGTGCGTGGCATCGTAACCGCAGGGATTCCCTTCCTCGGCCACCTCGGCATGTTGCCCCAGCACGTGATCCTGGAAGGCGGCTACCACGTTAAGGGCAAAAGCGAGCCCGAGCACCAGCGCCTGCTGGCGGACGCGGACGCGCTCGTGAAGGCAGGGGCTTTTGCCATCGTTCTCGAACTCGTCACGCCGCGCGTCGCCAAGGAGCTCACCCAACGCATTCCAATCCCGACCATCGGCATCGGCGCCGGGCCTGACTGCGACGGGCAAGTGCTGGTCACCCCCGATTTGCTGGGCATGCTGCCCTGGTTTAGTCTCAAGCATGTGAAACCCAAGCTGAACGCCGCCGAACAGATGCGCGCGGTGGTCAAAGACTGGAAGCAGAGCGTGGAAGCCTCCAGGCGCTGAAGCGTGGATTGAAGAAGCTGACTCACATTGACACACGCGGCGAGGCCAGCATGGTGGATGTTTCGGCCAAGCCGGTGATGGTGCGCGAAGCCGTGGCCGGCGGTGAGGTGCGGCTGCAGCGCAGCACGTTGCGGCTCATCGAGTCCCAGACCATTGCCAAGGGCAACGTGTTTGCCGCTGCGCGGTTGGCTGGCATCCTGGCCGCCAAGAAGACCGGAGAACTCATCCCCCTTTGCCATCCCTTGCCCCTGACGCATTGTGAGGTCAACTTCGCCATTCCCAAAACGCGCGATAGGATCATAATCACCGCCACTGCGCGGATTGCCGCGCAGACGGGCGTGGAAATGGAAGCCCTCACCGCCGTCAGCGTGGCAGGCCTCACGATTTACGACATGTGCAAGGCAGTGGACAAGACTATGCGCGTAACCGAGGTGAGGCTGATCTCCAAGACCAAGAGCTGAGCCGAGGCTGTTGTCGCGATCCACCAGACCCTCCATGCAAATCCAGGCCGGCATTATCACCATTTCGGATCGCGCGTCACAGGGCCTATACGACGACCTCGGCGGACCGGCCCTGAAGGCCGCGGCAGAACGCTGCGGCTGGAAGGTGGCAGCCGAGGCGCTCGTGCCGGACGAGAAGCAGGCGATTCAGAAGGCAGTCCGGGAGCAGGTGGCACGCAGTTGCCAGATCATCCTGACGACCGGCGGCACCGGCGTCGCTTTGCGCGACGTGACGCCCGAGGCCCTGCGCGAAATCGGGGTGCGTGAACTGCCCGGCTTCGGGGAAGTCATGCGCTCCGAATCCCTCAAGATCACTCCGAATGCCATCCTGTCGCGGAGCCTGGCCGTGGTGGTCGGCAAGACGCTGGTCATTTGCCTGCCGGGCAAACCGAGCGGCGCGGTCGAGTGCCTGGGCTTTGTGGCCGGCGCGATCCCGCACTGCATCGAAATCCTGCAGGAAGTCCCGACGAGTTGTTAAGAGCCGCGCGGCGATGCCCTCCGGAGTCTCCCGGTACCGTTGACCTTGAGAATACTGCACCCACACCAAGGTGAAGATGGGCTGCTCCTTGGACTCCAGCCTGCCCATGCGCGCTGCGGGCGATTGATGGCATTGACCTGATGAATGCCGGAGGGTAAGTTGCGTCGCATGAGTACGGTCGCAGAGATCGAGTCGGCCATCGAGCGGCTGCAGCCGTCCGAGGTGGCAGAGCTGGCAGGCTGGTTGAACGAATACCAGCAGATGATCCAGGCCTCAGCCTCGATGTTCGCAACGTACGATCGCGAGGAAGACTCATGCAAAGGGCCAGCCGGGCAGAGTTGTGGGTGATTGATCTGGGCATGGCCCAGAAAACCCGCCCCTGCCTCGTTCTCAGTATCAACTTTCTGGACCACGAGCGCGCGGTGGTGCGGCTCTGGCTCTCCTTGCCATGAATCCTGTTGTCCTGGTCGCACGTGTGGCTGCGATTCTTCCTTCAATAGTGCGGCTGGCTTCCATGAGGTCATGAGAGCAACGGCAAGTCGCAAACCGCCTTGGACCAGGCGGGCGGAGGCTTTTACGCTGATAGACCTTCTTATGATTCTCGCCTGTGTAGCTCTCGTGGCGGCAGCCCTCTTACCCATGTTGGCAAGATCGAGGGCTCGCGGATCACGGATAAGCTGCAACAACAATATGAAACAAGTCGCCCTGGGCTTTAGGGTTTGGGCCATTGACAACAACGGCCACTTTCCAATGCAGGTATCTGTGACCAACGCAGGAAGCATGGAACTCGCCGCCAGCGGAGTGGTCTTCCCTCACTTCTTAGTCATGTCCAACGAGCTGAGCACACCAAAGATATTGGTGTGTCCCCAAGACAAGCGCCGGGCTTATGCCACCAATTTCGACAGCGGGCTGACGGACAAGAACGTGAGCTATTTCCTGAACATTGACTGCGATCCAGGAGATGGGTCCAGCCTGTTGTGCGGTGATAGAAATCTTACGAATGTGGCGCCGTCAGGCAGTCGCTTCGTCAGGATCCGCAATGGCTCAAGTATCGGGTGGACGAAGGAACTCCATTCCGGGAAAGGATGGCTCAGCTTCGCCGATACGCGAGTTGAAGGAGTAACGAACGGCCGCCCCGGCGCGATAGTCCAAATGCAAGTCGGTGCTACAAACCGCCTGGCCATTCCATAGCCAAGCAGAGTACCCCACGCCGCTTTGGCCGCTCACCGCAGAATGCGGCCCTCTGCGGAGACGCCGCTACCCTCATTTCTGCCCGGCGACGTAGGCCTTATATCTCTCTGTCACCTTTCCCTGTTGCTCGTCGCCTTCGTGGAGGTAGAAGCGGTAGCGGAAGGTGACGCTCTTGCCGGCGGGCACGACCATGTCACCGGCGGCTTTGTCGGAGAGCCTCTCGAAGTCATGCAGGCCGAAGGGATTCGCGGCGAACAGGCCGTAGTCGCGCACGTGCCACGTGGTCGGGTGGCGCGGGTTGCGGGGATCGTCAAAAATGGCGATGCCTACGGTCTTGCCATCCACCGGGCCGTAATAGTCACACCAATCGGCGCGTTTTCCCCAGGTGGCGCCGTCGCGCACGCCCGCGCTGTTGACGATGTGCCCGTGGCCAACCTTGCCTTTGAGCCGCATGGTCTCAGCCAGGCGCACGGCCATCGTGCCTTCCTTGGTGTCGCCGAACGTCAGGTCACCTTTGGCCGGGCGGAGGGTTATCTCGAAGTCCAGGATGCGCTCGGGCGCAGCGCCGGGATTGTAGATGCGAAGGGTGCGTTCGTCGGTGCAGACGAGTTCTCCCTGGGCGGTCACCCATTTGTTGCGCTCCGTGATGACGCCGACCTCCTTGCCCGACTTAACCTCGATGAATCCGTCATGCACGGTCTTGCCGACGCCCTTCGCCTCGGACCAGAAGTCCTGCCCGTTGATGGAGCCGTGCGCGAACCAAAGCGAGCGATGATGCGGGTGATCGTGCTCCTCGTTCGGTGTGTCTTTCATCGGCCAGTTGCGCGTCATGGCGGCGTCGCCCGGGCCGATGAGCGGGTAGCAATAGGGGCGCGGCACGTCTTTGAAGAAGTATTCCGTGAAGAGCTGGCCGTTAATCTCGACGCGTAGCCGGTTGGTCAATTGGGTAATCAGGACGCCTTGCCTGTCGGCAGCGGGCGTTTGCGCCTCGGTCCGTAGAGCAGTAGAAGAGGCGGCGAGCGCGACCAGGCCGAGGCAGCAGAAGGAGCGGCGTTTCATACGCGTACGGCCATGCTAAAGCAGCCCCTGGTAGGACAGCCAGAGTGCCCGGTAATACTTCATCACGCGCACCGGGTCGGCGCTGGGCGGAATCTCGGCAAGGCAAAAGCCGGTGAAATGGAGGTCGTTCAGTCCGTTGAGGAGTCTGCGGTAAGGGTAGTTCTCTTGGAAGAGATCGCCCATGTGGACGGAGAAGATCCTGGCCTTGAGCAGGTCGAAGTTGTGGTCCCACCCTTCGCCCGCCAGGTCGGTAGCATTGGAATTCCAGCACGCGCCCACGCTGGGATGGTCAGCCACGTCGAGAATCTTCCTGATGTTCGGCGGGAAAGAAGTGCCAGTGCCGTGGACTTCCAGCCGGATGACCTGCCCGTGCTGGCGGGCGAAGTCGCCCAGTTCGTGCAGCGAGCGGCCAATCTGTTCGAGCGTCTTCTCCTGGGGCACGTCCTTGGGGAAAGCATTCGGGCGCACTTTCACGCCGGTCGCGCCGACATCCTCCGCCAGGATGATGTATTCCTTGGTGGCCTCGATATCCTTGCGCAGTTTGGCCTGATCGGGCGTGTGGTAATCGAAGATACTGCCCAGGCCCATCAGTTTCACCTTGGAGTCTGCGAAGCGCTTCCTTACGTCCTGGCGCTCGTCCTTGGAAAGGTTCACCTCAACTTTGTGGGCGTGGGTGGTGCGCAACTCGACGCCTTCGAACTGCGTGGCCTCGCAGTTCTTGATGATGGTGGCGATGTCCCAGTCGGCGGCGAGGTTGTAGGTGACCAGCCCCAAGTGCATGTTCGGTCGGCGGACCAGAAAGCCGGCTTGCTCGACGGCAGTGGCGCTGATCGGCCCGCCGAGGTTCAGGCCAAGGCCTGCGGTTCCAAAGCTCGCGGCTTTGAGGAAGGCGCGTCGCTTGAGCTTCATTGGGTGGGTTATAGCACATGCCGGCCGGCATTCAATGCCTTTTGTGGATGGTGCCTTTTGTGGATGGGCGCCGAGCAGTGTTATCTCGTCGCCACGCTTCCCGTGAACACGGAAGGATTGATGCTTCCGAGGCTTCCTGGTTGGCTTCCTGGCGTGTTCTTACTAAACACCTGCTTGGATACGGCGCAGCGCGGCCTAGCCGCAACCAAAACCGCAGCGCCAATCAAACCGCAGAGACACGAAGAACGCAGAGAAGACGGCCAAGCAGAAACTCTGCGCTCTTCGCGTCTCTGCGGTTTGATCGGCTGTCTCCTCGGCGCGCACTTCCGCTGCGCTGCCTATCGCAGGAGGTTCGCCGGGCGCTCCTAACCCGTTTTCGACTTCATTTGCCCCGGCTCAAGACGAACCGACGCAGGCCGTCCGCAAGCCGGATCGTGTTGAAGTTGATGAGCAGACCCAGGCTCCATCCGCCCAATCGGAGTTGGCTCAGCAACTGGGCCTCATGCACTGGCTGGATTTCTGCCAGAGCAAGCGGAGTCACCACTACCCGCCCGCCAATCACCAAGCTCACTTCGTCCGATGCGGCAAGCAGGGCGCCTTTGTAGTGCAGCGCCAGAGGCTGCTTGCGCTCAAAAACTACACCCCGCAAGTGGAGCTCGTGACAGAGACACTCCTCATAGGCCGACGGGAGCAAACCCGGCCCCAACCCGCGATGGACCTCCACCGCCCCAGCCAGCACTTCAGTCGCCCAGCGTTCCGCTTCAACGTCGCCGCTGTCCTGCATCTGACGCAGCCCGGTCGGAAAGTTGGCGGGCACGCCCGCGCCGTTAGGGGGGCCTTGCGCCGGCGTGAGGTCTCGGCCTTCTTCTTTGAAACCCAGGACCAATCTTTCCAGACCTTCTTTCAGAACGGCCACATTGAAGTTCAGCAGCAGGGCAAGCCTCCAGCCACCGATTTTGAGGTAGGTCAGCGTCTGGGCTCGATGCACTGGATTGACCGCCTCAACGGCCTTGACTTCAACTACCACCGTGTCCGCCACCAGCACATCCAAGCGGTACCCGCATTCCAGCTTCACACCCTTATAAACAACAGGGACCGGTTTCTGCTCCTGGTGGCGAAGCCCCCTCAACCCAAGCTCCCGTGCCAACGCGCTTTCATAGGCGGCTTCGGGTTTTCCGGGTCCAAGTTCACGATGCACCTCGATGGCTGCGCCGATGATTTCATGGGTCAGTTCGTTAGGTCTCGTGAGCGCAAAGTAGGCAGGCCCGACACACACGTAAAGTGCAGGCCGGTGTTGGGCGTTGCACGGCTACAGCCCAAGCGCCGCCCTCCAAACAAATCGTCGCGGCTTGCGACGATTCTGGCCGATACTTATAGACCGGAAGTCTGCGCTCCCCGCTTTAGGGCAGGCGAGCCTGCTCCCGCCGCTCCCGATCCTTTGCCTGTCCTCGCCGGAGCCTCACCGTATCCCCTCCTTATCCCCTCCATAGCACCTCTTATCGCCGATAAGAGGTGCTATGGAGGGGCTATGAAGGGGATAAGGAGGGGATACGGTGCTGTGGTGACGGCAAGCGGTGGGGAAGCTACGTGGAGATAAGAACTTGCAAATCTGAGACGCGGGTGGGCCGGGACGGGCTCCAGATCGAGCCCGAGGCACTTAGGCTTGGGAACGCCGCCCAAGGGCAGGAACTCCAGTCATCTCTGCAAGCAACTGTCGCTGGCCGACTTACGCCTTATCAAAGTGGCATTTGGATACGTCATCGAACTTATGCTCAGGACCAACGCGCTCCGTGTTGTTCAGCAGGCCTTCGAGGGTGAGAATCTGGACTTTCGGGTAGCCCTTGTCCTGCCAGAGCTCGGATTCGTAACGGCCTGCGTCCGCCGCCTCGTCGCGCAGGGGCTGGGTAGGATTTTCGAGGGCACCCGTACGCTTTCCGGAGTCTGCGCGCGCAACCATTCGCCCAGGGTGGTTTCGTCAGCGCCCTTTTCCAAGCCCAGCAGGTCCATGAGCACCCGGTCTTTGCCCATGCGTTCGGCGTCGGTCAAAGAGGCCCCGCCGCTAGTGAGGGTTAAGAGCAACTGGGCAAAGTTGGCAACGGGAGCGAAACCGGCACCCGTGCGCTTGCGCACCTCCAGCGAGGGTTCGTCGTGAACGCGCTTCCACAGGCCAGCCCGGCGTGGGGGCATCCCCACTCGCCGTGGGAACCACCATCCGGAACTGCTGTCGAACCTGCTTTACGGTGATCACTCAGGGGGTTATTGATTATTGCCTTGGCACAGAGCATGACGGCTATTTTGGGCATTTCGGCCTTTTATCACGACAGTGCTGCCGCGCTGGTTGTGGACGGGGACATCGTGGCTGCGGCCCAAGAGGAACGGTTTACCCGCAAGAAGCATGACCCGGGTTTTCCGGCCAACGCCATCGCCTATTGCCTGAAGGAGGGAGGCGTCAAGCCGGAGGCGTTGGACTACATCGCGTTTTACGACAAGCCGCTGACGAAGTTTGACCGGCTGCTGGAAACCTACCTGGCCTACGCGCCGGCGGGATTCAAGAGCTTCCGGCTGGCCATGCCGCTCTGGCTCAAGGACAAGCTCCACATGCGGCGGACCTTGCGGCAGCGGTTCAGTGCCGCCCGGAGCGCGCGGCTTGTCTTCACCGACCACCACGAGAGCCACGCCGCCAGCGCGTTCTTCCCCGGCCCCTTTGACCGCGCCGCCATCCTGACCATTGACGGCGTAGGGGAATGGAGCACAGCGACCTTTGGCGTTGGCGAAGGCAACAAGGTGCGGCTGCTGAAACAGTTGCAGTTTCCGCATTCCCTGGGGCTGCTCTACTCGGCGTTTACCTACTACTGCGGCTTCAAGGTCAACAGCGGCGAATACAAACTGATGGGGCTCGCGCCCTATGGCCAGCCCGTTTACCAGGACTTGATCCTCAAGCACCTGGTCCGCCTGCAGCCCGACGGCAGCTTCTGGATGGACATGGAGTATTTCAACTATTGCCAGGGGCTGACGATGACCAATGACCGGTTCCACCGACTCCTTGGCGGCGCGCCGCGCAGCCCTGAATCCATGCTCGAGCAGCGGCACATGGACCTCGCGGCGAGCATCCAGAAGGTTACCGAGGAAGTCATGATGCGCATGGCCCGCGAGGTGCAGCGGCAAACGCAGATGAAGAACCTGGTGCTGGCCGGCGGTGTGGCCCTGAACTGCGTCGCCAATGGGGTCCTCCTGCGCGAGGGGCTGTTTGAGAATATCTGGATCCAGCCCGCGGCAGGCGATGCGGGCGGCGCGCTGGGGGCTGCCGCCTTCGTGTGGTATCACCTGCTCGACAGGCCGCGCCAAACCGATGGGCACGATCAACAGAAAGGCAGCCTGCTCGGGCCGCGCTATTCCAGCCAGCAGATCGAGCAGTTCCTTGGGGAGATGACAGTGCCGTACCAGCGTTACCTGGACGAAGGCGAGCTGCTGCAATGCGTGGCGCAGATCATGGCTGAAGGCAAGATCGTCGGCTGGTTTCATGGCCGGATGGAGTTCGGCCCACGGGCTCTGGGGGCGCGCAGCATTATCGGCGACGCTCGCAATTCCGCGATGCAGGCCAACATGAACCTTAAGATCAAGTTCCGTGAGAGCTTTCGGCCCTTTGCGCCGTGCGTCCTGCAGGAACGGGTGAGCGATTACTTCGGCATGCGGCCCGACCAGGAGAGCCCCTACATGCTGCTGGTCGCGCCGGTGCTGGAGAAACATCGTGTGGCGCTTTCCGAGGCCGACCGGCAGAAGATGGCTGCGGCGCCGGACTTGCGCCAGCGCGTCAACGTAGTGCGGTCCAGCGTGCCCGCTATCACGCATGTGGATTACAGCGCGCGCGTGCAGACCGTGGACGAAAAGCGGCATGGACGCTATTATCGCCTGATCAAAGCGTTCGAGCGGCTAACGGGATGCCCCGTTATCGTTAACACCAGCTTCAATGTGCGAGGCGAGCCGATCGTCTGCACTCCGCAGGAGGCCTTCCGTTGCTTCATGGCCACTGATATGGACGCGCTGGTGCTGGAGGATTTCGTGCTACGCAAGGAGCAGATGAGCCAGGCGGCAACGGCCGCCGAGCGTGAGAAGTATCTGGCTCAATTCGAGCTTGATTGAACCGCAGCCTGGCGGCTACTGTCCGTTTAGCTATTGTAACGGCATGACTTGGTCCGAAATCCCCTTTCGCCCGGGCACCAAGGCCTTGCGCCAGTTCGCTGCCGCCTGGCTCATTGTCTTTCTGGCCTTCGGCGCGCACCAATACCTGGTCCGCCACCATCCCGGGGCGGGCTTGGCTTTGATGTGCATGGCCGTGGTGATCGGTGCACTAGGACTGGCGAAGCCCTTAGCCGTGCGCTGGATCTTTGTCGGCTGGATGGTGATCGCATTCCCGGTCGGGTGGGTTATTTCCGAGCTGATGCTTCTGCTGATGTACTATGCCGTTCTCACCCCGGTGGCGTTGCTTTTTAGGCTGCGGGGCCGGGATCTGCTGCGGCGCAAGCGGGAGCCTGACGCGACCACGTTTTGGCTGCCCAAGGACACCCCGCAGGATGTGCGCAGTTATCTGCGGCAGTATTAGCCGGATATTTGCGCACCCGGGACTGAATCGCATGAAAGAGCAACGACGAAGTGAGTTTGAGAAGGCGGCGAATGAGCAGGCCCGTGGCGGGTTTCTCCGGGAGTTATGGGGCTTTCTGGCGCACAACAAGAAATGGTGGCTGCTGCCCATCCTGGTGATGCTGCTCATTTTCGGCCTGTTGGTCTTCCTTTCCGGCACCGGGCTAGCGCCGTTCATTTACACGCTGTTTTAGTCCATGCTGCGTCGCGACCGCCAGATTCGAACGCAAATCCAGCAACTGATGGATGCGGCGCTGTTCGCCCTCAGTTTCTGGCTGGCGTACGAGCTGCGGGCAAACTCGGATGTTATTGACCTTTTCGGCCTGGAGCCGATCGAACCGTTTGAGTGGTACGCGTGGCTGTACTTGATTCTGATTCCGGTGGCTCCGTTGATTCTGGAGGTGCAGGGGTTTTACCAACGGCCAGTGTTGTGTTCCCGGTACACCACGGCTTGGATGCTGTTCAAGGGGTGTCTGTTCACGAGCCTGGCCCTGATTTTGGCTCTGTTCCTGTTTAAGATGTTCATCGCGCGCTGGGTGGTGGTCTGGTTTGGGTTTATCAGCTTCGGCGTTGTATTTGCCAAAGAGGAGGTGCAGCGCTGGGCGCGCCGCAGCCAGTTGGCTCAGGACCAGTTCCGGCGGCGCGTGGTCCTGGTCGGCACGCCGGAGGAAACGCGGCGGATGGCGGCGGAGTTGGAGGCCAAGTCACCGGAGGAGGTGGAGGTGCTGGCGGCATTGGACCTGAACGAGGCGCCGGTTCAAGGCCTGGTGGATTTGCTGCACGAGCATTCGGTCAACGGGGTAATCCTGAGCGCCAAGCACGCGTATTTTGAGCAGGTCGAGGCGGCGGTCCGGGCCTGTGAGTTGGAGGGCGTGGAAACGTGGCTGGTGGCGGACTTCTTCAAGACGCAGATATCCCGGGCCAGTTTCGATGATTTCTATGGATGGCCGGTGCTGGTATTTCGCTCGGTGCCGGATGCGTCCTGGGAGGGGGTGGCTAAGCACGTGCTGGACTTTACGGGTTCCCTGGTGGGCCTGGTGGCGTTGTCGTGGCTCTTCGGGTTGGTGGCGCTGCTGATCAAGGTGACGTCGCCGGGGCCGGTGTTGTTCCGCCAGCAGCGGTCGGGGCTAAACGGGCGGCCTTTTACGCTCTACAAGTTCCGGACGATGGTGAGCAACGCGGAGCAGTTGAAGCACGAACTGGCCGCCATGAACGAGATGAGCGGACCGGTGTTCAAGGTAACTGACGATCCGCGCATCACGCCGGTGGGGAGAGTTCTACGCAAGTTCAGCATAGATGAGTTGCCGCAGTTGTACAACGTCTTGCGCGGGGAAATGAGTTTGGTGGGGCCGCGGCCGCTGCCGGTGGATGAAGTGAACCGGTTTAACGATCTGGCGCACCGGCGGCGCCTGAGCATGAAGCCGGGGCTGACATGCCTGTGGCAGGTGGGTGGACGCAACGAGGTGAGGGATTTCAAGGAGTGGGTTCGGCTGGACCTGCAGTACATTGACAACTGGTCGCTGTGGCTGGATTTGAAGATCTTGTGGCTGACCGTTCCCGTCGTCCTGACCGGAGCAGGGGCCAAGTAGAGCCCGGGCGTGTGTAACCACGGCACGGGGTGATGCGCCTTGGTTTGAGATTATGCGCCGCCCGGGAAACGGAGCGACAGATTCCTGGCCAGACAGCGATGACAAGCCGACGCGGTCGCCACTCAACGACATCGTTGCACCCCGGACTTGAGACTTGGGCGGTTTCCCCGTATCCATACAGTGTATGCAAACGGACCGATTTACCATTAAGTCACAAGAGGCGCTGCAGGAGGCTCAGCGCATTGCGCGGGAGCATTCGCACCAGGAGGTGGACGGAGAGCATCTGCTGCTGGCGATGATCGGCCAGACCGATAGCCTGATCCCGGACCTGCTGGAGAAGATCGGTGTGCCGGGCGCCAAACTGAAGCCCGACCTCGAACGCGAACTGGGCCGCCGCCATAAGGTCGAGGGCGTCAGCTCGACCGATCTGTTTCTCAGCCCGAGCCTGAAGAAGGCTCTGGACGCTGCGCAGACCGAGGCGGGCAAGCTCAAGGACGATTACATCAGCACCGAGCATTTGCTGCTGGGATTGCTCGACCAGGCCGACCCGTCGCTAAAGAAGATTCTCCAGGCGCACGGCCTCAAGCGCGATGCGGTGCTCCGCGCGCTGGCGGACCTGCGCGGCAACCAGCGCGTCACCGACGCCAATCCCGAGGACAAGTTCCAGGCCCTCGAGAAGTATGGCCGCGACCTGACCGCCCTGGCGCGGCAGGGGAAGATTGACCCGGTGATCGGCCGGGACGACGAAATCCGCCGCGTGATGCAGGTGCTGAGTCGGCGCACCAAGAACAACCCGGTGCTCATCGGCGAACCGGGCGTGGGCAAGACGGCCATTGCCGAGGGGCTGGCGCGCCGGATCATCAGCGGCGACGTGCCCGAGACCTTGAAGAACAAGCGCCTCGTGGCGATGGACCTGAGCGCGATGATTGCCGGCGCCAAGTATCGCGGGGAATTTGAGGACCGGCTTAAGGCGTTTCTCAAGGAGATTGTCTCCAGCGAGGGGAAGATCATCCTGTTCATTGACGAGCTGCACACGCTGGTCGGGGCTGGAGCGGCGGAAGGCGCGACGGACGCGGCGAACATCATGAAGCCGCAGCTTGCCCGCGGCGAGTTGCGGGCCATCGGCGCCACCACTCTCGATGAGTATCGCAAGCACATTGAGAAAGACCCGGCCCTGGAGCGGCGCTTCCAACCCGTGTTCGTCTCGGAGCCCAGCGTGGAGGCGACCATCGCGATTCTGCGCGGGCTGAAGGAGCGCTACGAGGTCCACCACGGCGTGCGCATCCAGGACTCGGCATTGGTCGCGGCGGCGACGCTCTCCCACCGCTACATCGCGGACCGCTTTCTGCCCGACAAGGCCATTGACCTGATTGACGAGGCGGCTTCCCGCCTGCGCATGGAGCTGGACTCCATGCCCACGGAGATTGACCAGTTGGAGCGGCAAATCCAGCAGTTGGAGATCGAGCAGAGTGCCCTCAAGAAGGAGAAGGACGAAGGCTCTCGAGAGCGGCTCAAGAAGCTGGAGAAGGACCTTGCCAACCTCAAGGACCAGTCCAAACAGCTCAAGGCCCAGTGGCAAAACGAGAAGGCTGCCATCAACGCCGTCAGCATCATCAACAGCCAGATCGAGCAGGCCAAGCTGGAGCTGGAAAAGGCGCAGCGGGGCAACGATTTGAACCTGGCGGCGCAAATCCAATACGGGCGCCTGCCGGAGCTGCAAAAGAAGCTGGCCGGCGCGGAGAAAGCCTTGCGCGAGAAGCCAGAGGGACGGCGCCTGCTCAACCAGGAAGTCACAGACGAGGACATTGCGAAAGTCGTGGCCGCGTGGACCGGCATTCCCGTCTCTCGAATGCTGGAGGGCGAACGCGAGAAGCTGGTGAAGATGGAGGAGCGCCTAGAGCAACGGGTCGTCGGGCAGAAAGAGGCCCTCCAGGCAGTCGCCAACGCGGTCCGCCGGTCGCGCAGCGGTTTGCAGGAACCGAACCGCCCCATAGGCTCGTTCATCTTCCTGGGGCCCACCGGCGTCGGCAAGACCGAGACGGCGCGTGCGCTGGCCGAGTTCCTGTTCGACGACGAGAACGCGATGGTGCGCATTGACATGAGCGAATACATGGAGAAGCACACTGTGGCGCGGCTCATCGGCGCGCCTCCCGGCTATGTCGGCTACGAGGAAGGCGGCCAACTCAGCGAAGCCGTCCGCCGCCGACCCTACAGCGTGGTGCTGTTCGATGAGATCGAGAAGGCCCACCATGACGTCTTCAACGTGCTCCTGCAGGTGCTGGACGATGGCCGCCTGACCGACGGCCAGGGGCGCACGGTGGACTTCCGCAACACCATCATCATCATGACGAGCAACATCGGCTCGCCGGTCATCCAGGAGTTCTACGCCGGCGGCAAGGCCTCGGTGAAGGACGAAGCGGAATTAGAGCGCGTAGTGAAGATGGAGCTGAAAGCGCACTTCCGCCCCGAGTTCCTCAACCGCGTGGATGACATCATCATTTTCCACAACCTGGACGAGAAGCACCTGGCGCGCATTGTCGAGATTCAACTCCAGCGCCTGGAGAAGCGTCTCGCGCAGCAGCAGCTCACCTTGGAGCTGGACCGCGCCGCGAAACAGTTGATTGCCAAGGAAGGCTTCGACCCGCAATTCGGCGCCCGCCCGCTCAAGCGCACGATTCAAGACCTCGTGCTGGACCCGCTGGCGACCAAGCTGCTGGTCGGCGAGTTCAAGCCGGGAGACCGCATCAAGGCGGTCGCACACAACGGCGCGTTGGAGTTTGAAAAGAAGTAGCGGACTTCGCTCCTATCGCCCCGCTTGGGCCTGAACCCGCTGGCGACCAAGCTGCCGGTGGGCGAGTCCAAAGCAGGGGACCGTGTCAAGTTGACCACCCGGAACGGGGCGCACGGCCGCCGAAGTCAATCCCCGTTGGCGTTCACATTATCCCACCAAAGGAGGGTTTTGCCGCCCGGCCCGGGGCCCGAACCTTGTTTGCTCCAGGCATTGAATTGTACTGTCAGCACTAAATCAACATGCCCATCCAACGCCAGGGCATTGCCGCCATGTTTGCTGTGGAGCAGGCCAATGCCCTCATATCCGGGGTCGGGGTTGCTGTAGGGGGTGGACGGGTAATTGGACCCGTCGTTATATTCAAAGGCTCCGGGAACGCCGGGACCGCCACCATTTTCATCCGGCTCCCAAATCAGATAACACATAGGACTCCAAACTTCAGTGATCTTCATGGGGTTCGGCCAATTCGGGGATCCGGTGAAGCCTACCACTGCGCCATCCATGACATAGCTGGAAAGCTTGTTATTGCGTCCGTTGGGACCGGTCGGCGTAGTAAAGGTCGGGCTCTTTATATCCACCGGGCAGAGGTAGGCGTTTGGGTTGGGGGCATACTTGAACCACAGCCCGGTTTGGTTGGCTGAGCCAGGTTTGAGCTTCCAGTAAGCCACGTCATAAGGGTTGGGCACAGCGCCGCTGGGAGCGCCAGTCGGCAACGAAGCAGGGTTCATGCTATAAAGCCAGCCTTGTGGCGCGGCAGCGTTGCCGCCCCCGTCCCAGTTCGGATAAGCCATATGGTCGCTGTAATCATCCACATACATGCGGTTGGCCAGACCCAACTGTTTCAGGTTGTTGACGCATAAGGTGCGTTGGGCCTTGGTTTTGGCCGCGGCCAGCGCCGGCAAGAGCAGCGCCGCCAAAATGGCTATGATGGCAATGACGACCAGCAATTCGATCAGGGTAAAGGCGCGTTTCCCGGAGACGGGTTTAGATTGAGTGCTCATAACGTCACACGTCAGCCTTAGTCACTATCATTTTATTCGGGTGCCTGTCAAGCCTCCGGTGGTTCAGGGGCGCCATTAAAAATGACGGCCAACCTGACCACCCAGCCCGGAGCGCGGACATTCCTGTCCGCCTTTAGCACACAATCGCTCGCTGGCGGACAGGAATGTCCGCGCTCCTGACCGATACCTTTCATCACGCCTCGGGTTCCAGATTTGACCCCCCGGCTGTTTTGGCGCACCCTTCCGCTATGGCTAACACCTTTGGACATCTCTTCCGCATCACCACCTGGGGCGAATCCCATGGCGGCGGGGTCGGCGTGGTTGTGGATGGCTGCCCGCCCAAGCTGAGGCTGAGCGAGGCCGACATACAGCCGGATCTGGACCGTCGCCGGCCTGGCCAATCGGCCATTGTCTCGCCGCGCAAAGAATCGGACACCGTCCAAATCCTTTCGGGGACATTTGAAGGCAAGACTCTCGGCACGCCAATCAGCCTGTGGGTGAAGAACGAAGATGCCCGGCCCGAGGCCTATGCTGAAATGGCCACCAAGTTCCGGCCTTCCCATGCCGACTACACCTACCAGGCAAAGTTCGGCATCCGCGCCTGGCCCGGCGGCGGCCGCACCAGCGCACGCGAAACCATCGGGCGCGTGGCCGCGGGTGCCATTGCGAAAAAGCTTCTGCGCGAGAGTTATGGCGTGGAAATACTCGCCTATGTAAGCCAGGTCCAGCGCGTCGTGGCCGAGGTTGACCCAGACAGAGTGAGTTCCGAGGACATCGAGTCCAACATCGTTCGCTGTCCGGACCATGCAGCCGCGAAACGCATGATTCGGCTGATCGAGAAGGTCCGCGCCGCGGGGGATACCGTCGGCGGCATCGTCTCCGGCGTGGCTCGCGGAGTTCCGGCGGGGTGGGGCGAGCCCGTTTTTGATCGGCTCGAAGCCGACCTGGCCAAGGCCATGTTAAGTCTGCCCGCCTCGAAGGGCTTCGACATCGGCTCCGGCTTCGGCGGGATTTTCCTCACCGGCGCACAGCACAATGACCCGTTCCGCGCCAGGAGTGGAAAGGTCTATACCACCTCAAACCGCTCCGGCGGAATCCAGGGCGGCATCTCCAACGGCCAAACCATTTACTTCCGCGTCGCCTTCAAGCCCGTCGCCACCGTCATGCGCGAGCAGGACACCGTGGACGTGCGGTTCAAGAACACGACGCTGAAGGCCCGCGGGCGCCACGACCCGTGTGTATTGCCGCGCGCGGTGCCCATCGTCGAAGCGATGACCGCCGTCGTCCTGGTGGACCATGCCTTACGACACAAGGCACAGTGCGAGTAACCTTGCCGCACCTCCCCAGAACGCGAACCACCATCCGATGAGGCGTTCGCCTCCGAACACCCACACCGCCGCGCCCAGCGCCAGGAACGGCCCGTAATACACCTGCGACGACCAATCCTTCCGGCGCAGCGCGATCAAGGCCACGCCGTACGCCGAGCCGACGACCGAACTCACCATGATGCTGAAAAGCACCGCCTTCCAGCCGAGAAACGCGCCGATGGCCCCCATGAATTTCGTGTCTCCCAGGCCCATCGCCTCACGGGGCAGCACGATTTCCTCGCATACCGCCTCCAGGTGCGGCACATCTTCCGGGTTGAACCTCTCGTCCCCGATTTCCAGGCGGGCTTGCTGCAGTCGCACCGGCACATCCTGGTAACAGCGGTCCACCAATTCCAGGGTCCGCGCGCGCAAGCTGACCACATCCGACTTGCGATAGAACAGCTCTTCGTAGGGAATGGTTTCGTCCGGCAAGACGACCGTCGTCTCGGTAAAGATAATCCGGGTGCCTGCGGGCAGGGCGATCCGGTGCCGCCCCAGCCACAATTTGCCCGCGCGTGCGATGGCGTAAATCACCCCGGCGCCGACGGCCATGCCTAGCAAGCTGCGCTTCATGGCGCCCGGAACCGAAGTTTGCCCCTGCAATGCCGGCAGGATGAACGAGCAAACGAAGCCGACAACCATTCCCCCCACAGTAATCTCGTCCGGAATGATCAAGTGCTCGACATCAATGAACGTCGCCACGATCAGCCCGGACAGGAACAACGCATACACCAGCGCCAACCCGGCGGACTGCGCGCCGTAGTGCAGCCAGCAGCACAGAAACACCAGCGCCGTCAGAAGCTCCACCAGGAAGTAGCGCGGAGAAATCGGCGCGCCGCAATTCCGGCACTTGCCCCGCAGGTAAACCCACGTCACCAGCGGAATGTTCAGATACCAGGGAATGGAGTACTTGCAGTGCGGACAATGGGACGGCGGGGAAACGATGCTTTCCCCCAGCGGCATCCGATAGATGCAGACATTGAGGAAGCTGCCCACGATCGAGCCGAAGACGAAGAAGACGACCGACCAGAAATGAAACGGCACGCCGGCCCAATTGTGCGGATCAAAGGTCGCGGTCAGCATGATGGTCCATCAACCATAGACGCTCTTGAGCAGCGCCGCGCGCATCACCCCAACCGGCGCCTTCCGCCCGCTCCACAATTCCAGCGCCCGAGCGCCCTGATACAGTAACATGGTGATGCCATTGGCGACACGGCATCCGGCTTTCTTCGCTTCCGCGAGAAGCGGCGTCTCGGCGGGACGATACACCATGTCATAGACCGCGCCTGCCTTCCGGAGGGAGAAACGTTCGCCGTCGCACGGCAGCGGATCATCGGCCTTCAGGCCGAGCGAGGTGGCGTTCAAGACCAGCTCGACCGTCCCGCTCGGATAGCCCACCGTCACCCGCACGGTCGGCCAGCGCTCGCGGATTTCGCCCGCCACCGCCTCGGCCTTGCCCTGAGTCCGGTTCACCAGGAAAAGTTCTCCGGCCCCATCCGCGGCCAGCTTCAAAGCGGCGGTCCGCCCCGCCCCGCCGGCGCCCAGCAGCAGGATCTTCGCTCCCCTTACATCCAGTTGCAAATCCTCGTGCAACGCCCGCGTTATCGCCTCGGCGTCGGTGTTGAAGCCGTGCGCGCGCACCTCTTGTGGCATCCCCGTGATTTCCCGCAGCGGTCGCCAGGCTCCTTTGGCATCCTTGGCCTCGAAGCGCACCGTATTCACCGCGCCCCATGTTTGGGCCGATTCATCGAGCGCGTCCATCATTTCCACGGCCAGCAGTTTGTGAGGCACGGTGAGATTCACGCCGATGAGCTTCATCTCCTTGGCTTCCTCCAGCGCCTCGCGCAGTTTCTCCGGCTGAACCTCGAAGGCCAGATACCGCCAGCTCAAGCCGAGCGCTTCCATCCCCGCATTCTGCATCGCCGGCGAGGCGGAGTGCTTGATGGGATAGCCGTAAACCGCGCAATAGCGCGTGGTGGCGCTTAGCGGCTCTGGAAAAGGCTGGAGCACCCGTGGTTTATAGCCGCCTCCAGCCAAAGCTCAAGGCCAAACGCCGCGAAAAGCGGCCTCCGGCGCTCGCCAGAGCGCCAACGGTCCATTGCGAGAAGGGCTGCTCACCTCGGCAGCAGCCGCGCTTCCGCAGGTCTTCCCGGGATCAGATGACGAAACATACCGCGGAATTGCGATGCTCATGCGTCCGCATTTGTGCATACAACCTGGGGTCGTCCCATGAACAAAGTCGGCTCCTGAGGTGGCAGGGCGGGGCCGGAGCGCTGGCATTTTGCCGGCTTAGGCCATTCGGAGGGTCTAAGCAGGACCGATACCTGCACGACATTCGGGGCGGGCGATCGGTTGCCCGTGGCCGCCGTGCTCCGCCGGAAACGGCCCAAGGCCTTCTGGCCTTGACCTGAAAGCTCGGATTCGGGGTCAGCACAGCCGCCCACAATGGTTGGGGCACCGGAAAGGCCCCGGAGTGGGTAGCCAGTGGCTACCCACTGGCCTGCCAGACCATAGGCTACAGGTCCGCAGCCCGCGCGGGCGGGGCGCGGATTGAAACACAGTTATTGATACCCTTACAGGGTTTGGCGCCAGTAGGCTTCCAATGCCTGACGCAGGTCAGCAATCAAATCCTCCGGGGCTTCAATGCCAACAGAAAGGCGCACCAGGCTTTCGCCGATGCCAACTCGCTTCCGCTCTTCCGGGGACATCTTCACGTGCGAGGTCGCCACCGGGGCGCTGATAATCGTTTCAACGCCACCGAGGCTGATCGCCGGACGGATGAGCCGGAGGCGCCGAAGGAAGTCCTTTGGGGGAATGGCCGACGTATCGAGCTCGAACGACAGCATGCCGCCGAAACCGCGCATCTGCGACCGTGCGAGCTGATGCCCTGGATGAGTCGGAAGGCCCGGGTAGTTGACGCGCGTCACCCCTTTGGCCTGAGCCAGGAATGCCGCAATGCGCGCGGCGTTTTCCGACTGCTGCCTGACCCGCAGCGCCAGAGTCTTGAGGCTGCGTTCGAGCAGGTAACACGTCGCGGCGTTCAAGCTGCCGCCAAGGCACACCGCCGCGGCGCGGATTCGTTTGGCATGCGCCGCCGAGCCCAAGGCGATGCCGCAGCAAAGGTCGCCGTGTCCGCCCAGATACTTCGTGCCGCTGTGCACCACGATGTCCACGCCCAGTTGCAAGGGCGTTTGGTTCACCGGCGAGGCGAACGTGTTGTCTATGACGCTCACCACCCCGCGCTGCCGCGCGATGGCGGCGACTCGGCGGATGTCAATCACGTTGAGCAGCGGGTTAGTCGGGGATTCGATGACGACGAGCTTCGTGGCGCCAGTGAGCGCCGCCTCGACCGCGCCCGCGTCGGTCGCGACAAACGAATACCGGATGCCGAGCCGTTGGAACATGTCGGTGACGAAGGCGTGCGTTCCCCCATAAAGCTCGTCCTGCAAGACGACGTGATGCCCGCTGCCGGCGAAGGCGAGGATCGTCGTGCTGATCGCCGCCATCCCCGAGCTGAACAGCACGCCGTCCTCGGCCCCTTCGAGCGCGCAGAGCTTCCGCACGACCGCCTGCTGATTGGGGGTGTTGAAGTAGCGCGGATAGATGTTGTCTTCCCGATCGAGATACTCGAACGAGGACGAGGTATAGATCGGCGTGTTGACGCCGCCGGTTGCGGCATCAACGACCGTGCCGCTATGCACGCATAGGGTGTCCAGTCCGGCGGATGATGGCAGGTTGGTCATGCTATTGACGATTAGTGTGCGCCGTGAGGCGTTTGCGGCACGCGCCGACGCCTGTCGGCGATGCAAGGGGCAGATTCTCCATGAGCAAGAAAGCCGCTTCCCTTGCTCCTTCAGCCTTTCGCGTGCCGTCTCACGGCCGAGGTAAATGTGGCAGTAGCGCTGGAAAAGTCAACGGAGCCATGGGGGCGGGGTGCTGACTTTCTCATTTCCGTTGGCTGGGCGCTGCCGTAATAATTGCGCCCGATTGGATTATGAGCCGAGCCGTTTTTCTGGACCGGGACGGGACTATCATCAAGGAGAAGAACTACCTCCGCCGCGTGGAGGAGGTGGAGATATTCTCCGGGGCGGGGGCGGCGCTGGGGCGCCTGTGCCGGGCCGGCTTCAAGCTCTTCATCGTGTCCAACCAATCCGGGGTGGGGCGCGGCTATTTTACGCTGGCGGAGGTGGGGAAAGTCAACGAGTACCTCCTGAGCGAGCTTGCGCGCGAGGGAGCGCGTTTTGAGAGGATTTACATCGCCCCCGAGGCGCCCAATGCGCCGAGCCGGGGCCGCAAGCCGTCGCCGCAGTTCCTGTGGGACGCGCGGGACGAATGCGGCGTGGACCTGGCCCAGAGCTATATGGTCGGCGACAAGCTGATTGATTTGGAATGCGGCTGGAATGCCGGCGTAAGGAAATGCCTGCTGGTCCGCACCGGGTACGGGGCGGAATTGGAGCGCGCTTCCCCCAACAAGCTGAAGGCTGCCGCCGTCGTGGATGATTTGCCCGCCGCGTCGCAGTGGATACTCGACTCAACCTGACCTCTTTCCCCCCGCATTGTGTGGCAGTCTAGCCGCTGCAACTGCTGGCCTACCACATCGTCGTCCTGCGCGGCTGCGACGTGGACAAGCCGCGGAACCTGGCCAAGAGCGTGACTGTGGAGCAGGCATTGGGATGCGCTTGCCAAGCGCATGCCGGGCTTGTTTAATTCGCGCGTGTTACAGCAGCAGACAATCAACCAGCCCGCGAACTATTCCGGCGTTGGCCTGCACAGCGGCAACCAGGTAACGATGACCTTCCTCCCGGCGCCGCCCAACAGCGGCATCCGGTTCCGCCGGGTTGATCTGGAGGGAAAGCCCGAGATCGAGGCCCGGGTGGAGAACGTCGTCGAGAACAACCGCTCCACAACCCTGGCCAAGGGCAATACCCGCATCCACACCGTCGAACACGTGCTGGCCACCTTTGCCGGCTACGGCATTGATAACGCCATCATCGAGCTGGACGCGAACGAGCCGCCCATCGCTGACGGCAGCGCGCGCGAGTACTGCAAGATGATCCGGGAGGCGGGCATCGTTCCGCAGGAGGAGCGGCGCGAGCCTTACACGGTCACCGCGCCGATCGAGCTTACGATGGGCGAGACGGTCATGACGCTGTTCCCGGACGAAGGCTTCAAAATCTCTTGCACCAGCGCAGACAAGCAGGGCCGTTTCACACAGTTCTACAGCACTGAGGTTTCGCCCAAGACGTGGGAGAACGACCTCGCCCACGCCCGCACGTTCTGCTTCTTCGAGGAGATCGAGTACCTGATAAAGAACGGCCTGATCAAGGGCGGCAGCCTTGAAAATGCCGTGGTGATCCGCGACGACGCGGTGCTCACCACCGAGCCCATGCGCTATCCGGAGGAGTTCGTCCGCCACAAGATGCTGGACATTGTGGGCGACCTCTCGTTGCTGGGGCGGCCGCTGCAAGGCCATCTCATTGCCGTGAAGCCCAGCCATGCCGCCAACTGCGAAATGGTGCGCCGCATCTCGGTGCAAATGCGCAAGCCGCTCGTGGCTGCCCAAGCCTTCGCGCCGCCGCCCCTAGCCAAGGCGCAGGTGTCATCCGAAAGCGGTGACGCCGAAACTGCGGCCCAGGACGGGGCCATAGACATCCTGGGTGTCATGCGGATGCTACCTCACCGTTACCCATTTCTCATGGTGGACCGGGTCGTTAAGATTGACGGCAACCACATAATTGCCATCAAGAACGTCACCATCAACGAGCCCTTCTTTCAGGGCCATTTCCCGGGACATCCTATCATGCCGGGCGTGCTGCAACTCGAGGCCATGGCCCAGGTAGCGGGGATCGTGATGCTCAAGAGCGCCGAGAACGCCGGCAAGATCGCCTATTTCATGTCCGCCGAAGATGTGAAATGGCGCAAGCCGGTGCTCCCGGGGGACGTGCTGGTCATTGATGTGGAACTGACCAAGATGCGCGGTAAGATCGGCAAGGCCAAAGGGGTCTGCAAGGTCCAGGGCGAAGTAGTCAGCCAGGCCGAAGTGACATTCATGCTGGGCGAGGCCTGACGGATTCGCGAGAGGGCATGAGGAGCTGGAAGGCAACCAAGTCGAATCGGGAGGACCAAACCACATGATTCATCCGACAGCCATTATTCATCCGCAGGCGCAAATCGGCGCCGACTGCGAGATCGGGCCGTACTGCGTCATCGGCGAGAACGTTGTCCTCGGCCCTCGCTGCCGCCTGCACTCGCACGTGGTGATTGGCGGCCACACGCGGCTCGGGCAGGAGAATGAAATCTACCCCTTCGCCAGTATCGGCCTGAAGACGCAGGACCTGAAATGGAAAGGCGGCCTCACCCGCACCGAGATTGGGGACCACAATACCATCCGCGAATGCGTCACCATCCACAGCGCCACCAGTGACGGTGAGGCAACCACCATCGGCTCGCACAACAACATCCTCGCCAGCAGCCACATCGCCCACAACGTGGTGATCGGCAACCGCGTCATCATCTCCATGGCGGCGATCGCCGGCCATGTGATCATCGAAGATTGCGCCCTGGTGGGCGGGCTCGCGGCGGTGCACCAGTTCTGCCGGATTGGCACGATGGCGCTCGTTGCCGGGTGCACCAAAGTGGTGCAGGATGTCGCGCCCTACATAATTGTGGACGGCAATCCGGCTGAGGCCAGAGCCATCAACAAGGTTGGGCTGGAAAGAAACGGCCTGTCCGAAGAAGCCCAGGCCGCCCTGCGCCAGGCTTACAAGATTCTTTTTCGGGACGGGCTGACGACCTCCAACGCGCTGGCGCGGATCGAGCAGGAACTGCCGGCTTTGCCCGAGATCCAGCACCTGGTGCAGTTCGTTCGGACCAGCGAGAGGGGCATCGCCAAGTAGGAAGTCCGGAGCCCGGAGTCCGAAGTCCGAGAGGGGACAATGAGCCAAACCCTGCCGCCGCTTCAACCGGGCACGCTGTACCTGGTCGCCACGCCCATCGGCAACCTGGAGGATATTACTCTGCGGGCCTTGCGTACTTTGCGGGAATGCGACGCCGTGGCCGCCGAGGACACCCGCCATACCGGCCGCTTGCTGCAGCACTTCGAGATTTCCAAGCCGCTGCTCAGTTGCTTCCAGTTCAACGAGGCCCGGCGTAGCGAGGAGATTATCGAACGCCTGCGCGCTGGGCAAAAGATCGCGCTGGTGACCGACGCCGGCAGTCCCGGCATCAGCGATCCCGGCGAACGGGTGGTTCGGGCGGCGATTGGTGCGGGCCTGCGCGTCGAGGCCGTGCCGGGACCCAGCGCCCTTGTCGCGGCGTTGACGGCCAGCGGGCTGCCAACCGACGAATTCCATTTCCTCGGCTTCCTCCCCCACAAATCCGGGCAGCGCCGCCGCGAGTTGGAGCGCCTCAAGGGCATGGCCGGCACACTAGTGTTCTACGAATCGCCCTACCGCATCGAGAAGCTGCTTTCCGAGCTGAACGAGGTGCTCCCCGGGCGGCAGGTCGTGCTGGCGCGCGAGCTGACCAAGAAGTTTGAGGAATACCTGCGCGGCACGCCCGCCGAACTGCTGGCGCTGCTCCAGCAACGCTCCCTCAAGGGAGAATTTGTCGTGCTGGTGGCCGCCGAGGCGGGTGGATAGGCGAACAGAAGATGTCACCTGCTCGATTTGTTGGACCGGGATCTGTGGCAGGACTGTGGGACCACACGTGCCTCCTCCCCGATCCTGAAAGGATTGTTTAATCCAACCCAGGCCTGGGCCGTCCGTCTCTGGTCCGGGATGGTTCTACCCTGGCACATCTATTGAATCAGGCGGCCTTGCCAGGACCGGCGTCTGGCCGATGCGGTCGGGCGGTTGCAAGGGGTCCTGACCCAGGCGCCGGTGCTGGCAGTGGTCGCGGTGCGTTTGCTCAGCACCAAGATGCTGGCCCGCAGCCGTCCGGAGTCCTTTGAAGCGGCGTCGAGTTTCGGGCCCGAAATGCTGGCGGTCTTGGAGAAGAGGGTGGTCCAGCCCAAAGGCGGCTGGACCAATCGGAATCTCATGAGGTCGGTGGCCCATTTGGGAGGCTTTATCGGGCGCAAGCATGACGGCGAACCGGGTTGGCAGACGATTTGGCGTGGCTGGCAGCGCCTCATGTGGATGTCCGAAGGAGCAACTCTAATGGAAGGCTGAAAAGATGTGGGTAATGACAAGGCCTTTTAGCCCTCGGCTATTCGTGTCGGCTGCTGGAAGCAGAACCGTCCATGTGCAGGCTCTTTCCGGGGCCACACCCTATACTCGCCGTATGCTCTCCGTATACACACCGTAGATAACATTGTTATCTACGGTGTGTATACGGAGAGCATACGGAGGGGCTCCGGTGAGGCCCCGGGGAGGTGGCGGGGAGGGCAGTGTGCGCAAGTGCCGTAGGGATACACTGTTGCGAGAATGGGGCGCCGAAAGAGGCGGACAAGGGCTTCCGGCTGGACTTGCACCGGCGCTTACGACTTTATCCCGCGAGGCGGGACCCTGTGGCTGCCGGGGCGCGGAGGCAAAGTGGCGGCGCCACATCACCCAGCCATCTGTTTGGAAAGCGCGTTTGCCATCCAATCTCGCTTGCGGACGGCATGCGGATTTAACCGCAGGAACCGCGGGTTCCAAGCCAGGTAAATGTGAAAGGCACGGCCATCAATCTTCGCGAGGCGAACTCGAATCGAGCGCACAGTCCTCGCCGGCGCTAGAAAATCAGGGAGCAGCGCCGCGACCTTCTCTCCCTCCAGGGCGGCCCGCGAGTCCAGGAAGCTGTCGCAGATCAAACACGCCTCCCACTCCGCAGCCGGCAGCACGCCAAGCCCGGCCATTTCTCTGGCCAACACCAGGGGTAGCTGCCGTTGCTCGAACGCACGGACAGCCTTGGCTTCACTGAGGTGCAATCCCTTGGGGACCCACAACTGCAGCCGCCATTCCCCTAACAGCTTCGTTTGCAGCGGCCGGCTGAGCGTTGCGCTTCCGGAAGAGCGGTTCAACCTCTCAATTCCGGATGAGGTGTCGGAAAGAACTTCCACGGTCGGAGATATCTTTGAGGCGCTGGCGGAGCTTCTTGGAACGGCGGAGCCGAGGCGCGTCTAAAACCGGGGGTTGGGCGGCGGCTTGAGCTCGCAGTCCGGCAGTGATGGTCAGGAAGCCGGGATTTGCACCCGGACCGTCTCCTTCACAGGGAGAGATGCTGCTCGTTACACCACAATCCTGAGAAATGGCGCCCCCACATGGATTCGCACCACGAGCCTCCTGCTTCGCGGGCAGGCGTGCACAGTCTCTTACACCTTGGAGGCAATGGCCCCCGTGGCGGGACTTGCCCCGGCTAGGGTCGGGTTGAAAGCCCGGCGGCTCGAGCTGCTTTGCATTCGCGGACAAGAGAAGTGACGTGTGACAAGTGGCGAGTGGCGAGGTGAAGGGGCAATTTGCCCTCGTCACCTGCCACCCGACACCCGTCACCTCCTGGCGCGCGTCTTGTAAGTGAGGAGCGGGCGGAAGGTCGCGATGACCGAAGCAAGTCCGGCATCCACGAGCTCCTGAATCACGTCCTCGATGTTCTTGTAAGCAGCGGGTGCCTCTTCATAGAGGAGGTCCTGCTCTCCGCAGATGACCCGGCCACCCAAAGGTGTCTGGGTCAACTGATGTATGCCGAAGCGTTCGCGCATACGCTGACGGGCTTCGCTCCGGGCCCATTTGCGACCCGCGCCGTGAGCCAGCGACCAGGCACGGCTTTCGCCGTCACCCAGCGGCTTGACCAGGTAACTGAGCGAACCGCGCGAACCGGGGATGACCACGGCTTCGCTTTCGGCTGCCACGGCTCCCTTGCGGTGCACCCAAACAGTTTCACCTTCGCGCTCACTCGGGGAGATGCTGTTGTGGCAACCATCCCAGAGCAGGTCGGCCTCGGCGCCGAGCTGTTGCACGAAACGCTGAGAGAGGAGCCATCGGTTCACCTTGGCCCAGCGCACTGCCAGGTCGTGGCCTTGCAGGTATCGGCCGGGTGCTCTGCTTTTGAGCTACGGGACAGTGACCAATTGCGGTTTCGCACCGAATCGGTTGACCGGGCGGAACACGAAGTTCAGTTTCGCGCTCGGCCGGAGTCGAATTACGCAAGCAGGCTTGTAGCTCTTGCGAAAGAGCAATGGGCTGCGATAGCGGATGATTGGTTTCATAATAGCTCCTTTCTTAGCGATGGTAGGGACGCGTTCCACCGCGTCCCCAACTTTTGTATTCCTGCCAGCAGGGACGCGGTGGAACACGTCCCTACCCATTACATGCGCCAGTAGATCCGAAAACGGTCGGCACTCTCATCGTCCTGGAGGCGAACCGGAGGGCGCTCCGGTTTCGGCACCGTCGGAAGAGCTTGGCGATCCTTCTTGCCGGGGATCCTGACGTGCTGCGAGGCGGGCCGTTGCAATTTGGCCCGCAGCCACTGCGGTAGATACTGCGCGATAGTCATATTGATGTCCTGGGGTTGATGGTTAAACGATGGCGGAAGGCGTGGGTATTGCGCCCACCTCCGTTGTCACGGACCCTGTTTTCGGGACAGGTGCAGCCAGCTTATATCTGCCTGGCTTCCGCAAAATGTTCAGCGCGGCAGGAATTGCCCCTGCGATCCCTCGGTCCCAAGCCGATTGCGCTGGCTGCTACGCTGCGCGGTGATGGCTCCGGCGTCCCCACGGCGCGGGAGCTGGAGAAGGTAGCGGGGGCCGGAATTACACCGGCCTAAAACGGTTTATGGGGCCGTCCTCTGTGCTTTAGTCGAGTTGCCTGCAATAGAAAATGGTGGAGTCGGCGGGTGACGCTCCCGCATGACCTTGTTTGCAGGGCTAGCGCATTACTTGTCTGCCACGACCCCCATGTGAAGATCCGAAGCTTTTAATCCGAAATCCGAAGGAAGGCCGAAATTCGAAGCACACACGAAACAGGGGTTCGATGGTACTCGCACACAATTGGCAGGCTGCTCCGGTGCCGCTCCGAGCAAGCGCAGTTTTGGAGACTCTGCCGGGTGCGGACGCGCAGCCTGAAGAGAAGACGGGTAAATTGTAAATCGCCAATCACAGTTGCGATGGTGCGGCTGCCGGGAGTTGCCCCCGGAGATCCTCCGTGGTGAGGAGGCATTCCGGCTGTTGGATCACAGCCGCAAGGAAAGTAGAAGAGCCGGGAGCCATTCCGCTCCCGGCCCATGCCAATTCAACAAAGAACAAACACCTCTTGCTATCTTGCGATACCAACCCACGGTTTCACGGTGGCTCTTTCGGTGTTTAGGGGCACACCTCCTGCGAAGCCCTTAGATTGTAAAATCCGGCTTAAATCATCCGGCGCGCATCGGTTGCAACCGGCCCCAATTCGGGCCGGCGGAGAACCTCGGCTCTCCCGCGCCGCTGTAATCTTTCTGCCTGGTGACATCGTCTAGATGCCGTCTTTGGTTCCTATCACAGTGTTATGTCTTTCTTTTTGGGGGTTTGCTTCGTTCTCGCATGGGCAATAAAAAACCCCGCTTCCGTCGCGGTAAGCAGGGTTGGAAATCCTATGATCCTATGATCTTCACCTGCCTACCCAAAGTCTATCGGGGTTGCTATACCCGGTCTGATAATGTTTCAGACCTGACGATAGACTCCGGCTGAACATCCAGCCGGCGACGGGCCGTTCACGACGTGTCGCTCTCTGGAGCAGCCTCGTCGGCCCGATCGTTGCTAAAATGTTCATACAGGTTTTCATCGAATGTGCGTAAAAACTACACTAGCCGCATAATCTTGTCCACTTATATCTTTAAGGTGGAGTGTATCTTCAATTCAAATATCTGGATTGGTTGATGCGTCACGCGGCGTAGCCCATCGTCTGCGCGAACAGCACGCGCATTGAAGAAGAGAAGCCGACCCTAATAGACAGGTATGGGGCCACAAACCCGGCAGGTTTTTTTGCCGGCGCAACGGAAGCTTTGTTCGAGCGACCGCGAGCCCTGCAAAAGCGCCACCCCGAGCTTGTACGCGGAACTCAAACGCTTTTACCGGCAGGATTCGCTGGGCTGGGCTCCAGGTGCGCAGTAGGCTAACCGTGTATAGCCTGCTGCTTCTGGCGGCGAAGGCCTAGATCACTAATTGGTGGCGGCGGGGTCGCCACCGGAGAGATTGTACTCGCGGGCCCTCTCGTCCCAGGCGGCTTTCTGCTGCGGAGTGAGGGACCGCCAGCCGCGCAGCAGCTTGAGCAGGGTCTGGTGGTCGGGAATCCCGTCGCACCCTTTGATAGCTTCTTCGTAAGTGAGGTTCTGGAGAGCGAGCTCCTCGAGTAGGGCCTTGGGGAGCTTCGGGTGTTTGTGTTTGTCACTGCTCATACGCGCACAGAGAACTGGTGTTGACCTTGGACAGGGCTGAGGTGTGGTGCCGCAATCACAACCATGATCCACGATGTCTTTTCCGTACTCGGTCTCAAAACTACTGCAAATAGCCTACCGCCGAAGTCGGTAGCTGCCAAGCCGAACGCGAGCCATGGAAAATGAACCTGCAGCAGTTCTGGCGGCCTGGCGGCGGAGCGGATGACAGCATTCAGCGTTTGCCGATTACGTCCCAGCGAGACAGCTACTGTTGCCAGACGGCGCGCCAGAATTGCTGAGCCAGACCGAGGCTGTTGGTGACGTACAGGATGCCGCCAGGGAGCGTATTGGTCGAAACAGAAAGCCAGGTGCGCAGATTCGTGGAGCTTTGAATGAGGTACGGAACACCGGGTACGCCACTGACCTGGAATACAAATTGGCTGGCGGCAGCAGGCACGACCTGCAAGCGCGGTGCGGCCAAAGCGGGGGAAGCGACGGTGAACATAATCGGCACCGTCGTGACGGGAAGAGCGGGGTCGCTCGTATTGACAAAGATCGTGAAGGCATAGGTTCCCAACGCAAGGCCGGCCGGGTTGAATGCCAGAGACACGTTCACGCCACCCGACTTGGGGACATAGCCGTTAGTGGAGGAGAAGCTCAGCCAGGATGGAATGGGATTCGTGAAAGAGAGCAAATAAGCCAGCGGCAGACCCCCGGCGTTGGTTATGGCCAGCGGGAGATTGAAGGAGGGCGAGTTGGAGGCGACTGCCAGCGTGAGGTTGGGAAGGGCCACGCCCGCTTGAGCCGGGAGCCCGGCGTAGAACGCTGCCGAGCGCAGCACCGGGGGCGTCGCCAGCGTTACCGGGGCATTCGTCGCCGTTACGACAAAGGTTACGTTGCTGATCGCGCCAGCGCCAAACGTGTCCCACCAGGTGGCGGAGTAGGTGCCAGGGTTCAAACCGGCGATGCTGAGTGTGCCGCTAATCGTCGCCGTGGCGTTGGTCAGGAAAACATTCGTCCGATTCCACAGCCAGGCAGCCTGGAAATTCGTATTGCTTATGGCATACGCGGCAAGCTGGGCGGCGTAAGGATCGAGCGTGAGGTTGCCCAACTGGATCCAATCGAGACCCGGATTCGTCAGGTGAAGGGAGTGCGCGCCGGCGGAAACGTTGACGGTCACGGTCAGGTTGGTGGAAACATCTCCGCCGCTTGATGGCCAGGACACGTTGGTTTGGAGCACACCATCAGTGGTAATCTGCAGCCCCGCTCCGGAAGCCGCGATGGTGAGGACCTGAACGGCGAATGTGCCCCGTTGAGAATAGTTCACCAGGAAGGTGTAGCCGCCGGGCGTCATCTCGGAATGATATTGGCCCTGGAGATAGTTCGGCGCCAGGCCCACACCGTCCGGCGGATTGCCGCCGACGGTGAATGTATTCGGTCCCGCGTTGGTGGCCCAACCGCCCCCGAGCCCAAAAGCAAGCGGCCCCAGGCCACCGCCGGTCACCTGGGGAGAAGACCGGCTGAGCGTGTCCTGGTCTCCCAAGCCCGACACCGTCACAAAGTCCGCTGCAGCTTGGATGAGGAAATAATCATTGTTCGGGTCAATCGTGTCCCAATACCACGGCATGGCAGCCGCTGATTGCGCCGCCATGATCCCGGCCCAGATCGGCGGGCTGATGCCGACGTGCGGCGTAAAATCAATGCCGCACTCGCCGCTGTAGTCGGGCGCGAGGGGCTGCGAGGCGGTGATATCCGGCGCGTCCTGAATATCCGTGATCAAGTCGGAAGGATAGTCGTGATGCTGGTAGTAGTCGGTCTGGTCCCAGATCGGTTCATCTAGCGCGGAGCTGGTCGTGATCAGGTGCTGATAGGGGTCCTGAGAGCGGATGAACTGTGCCATCTCATCGTGCCAGGCCTGGATGATGCTCCATTGGCCGCTGGTCCCGGCATCGGTGAACTGAACCTCGTTGAAAAGCTCCCACGCCATGATCGCCGGCGAATACCCCCACCGCGCAATGGCGTATCGGAGTTTCAGCTTCGTCACCGCACTCGCCGTTGCGTTGGTGAAGAACTGCACCGGGCTCGACAGGAACCCAATGGAACTGGCGCCGTCGGCCACGTTATAGGGATTGGTGTCCCAATTGGGGTCCACGGTGGTCGAGTACTCGCCGTGGTGGTGCAAGGTCATTTGAAAATGGATGCCCGCACCGTCCGCCGCGGCCACAATCGCGTCCCATTTCCGCGCTACGGTCAGGCTCAGCACCCCCAGGGGGCCCGGCGAGGAGCCGTCACTGTTCCAGTCCAGGTTCTTGCCGTCCCAGGCGTCCATCCAGATGCGAGCCCAGTTGCCGTGAGCGGCCCCCAATCTCGGCAGGATGTTCGTTACGTTATAACCGTCGCTGTCCCAGGCGACATTCTCTCCCACCGGGAAATATCGCCGGCCATTGCTGGTGATGAACCTTCGTAAATTGCGCGGGTCCACCCTCACGTAACCTGCGCTGGTGGGAAAGCCCGTGATGTTCCAGTTCGTCGGCTGCAGATTATTGACAGTGATGGAGGAACCGTTCAGGGCGACCCCGGTTACCTGGTAGTTACCGGCCATAGTCGGAGCGTGCCGGACCCGCCAGGTCGTGCCGCCGTCATAGAACGCGGGCAGGACCACCTTGCTCGCATCGGGCTGGGTAATGGTGACCTCGACATCAGTCTGCGTGTAATCGAACAGAACGGCCTGGTTGGTTGATATCCCGGCGATATTGAAAGAGACCTCGATCTTCGGATACGTGGCATCCTGACCTGGGCAGGTTCTAACCAGAAACCAGACCGCGAGCACAGCCGCCGCTCGGGAGAACCCGATGATGCTATTGAAGGCGCCCAGCGTAGGGCTCTGCGTCACGCCTGCCCCTTGCAACCCTTGGCATCTGGTGAGCTGAACGGGAGGAACGACAGCAATCGCTCCGTTGGCGGGCCGCGGCATCATAGGGTTGGACTATATCCTGCTCGGGTATTCGGAACAAGCGTCCAGGCGACAGGGGAGGGGGAAGGTCAGCGCTACAGGATCGGCGGGGTGGACCGCGGCGGAGATGCTGGAAGCTGAAACGCTGAGAGCGCCTCGCCTGGGCTTGGTTATTGAGTATCTGCCAAGGCAGACCACGTTTGCGGGAAGTCGGAAATGAAGACCGATAAGAAGGTGCTGCTCTTAAAGACGAACATGGGGGCCGGCCACGGCGGCGCCTCCGGCCGCTACGACGCTTTGCACGACCTCGCTTTCGATTACGCGTTTATCCTGGATGAAGTGGGATTCAGGGAATAGCCGCGGTGGAGGATATTGCATCAAGCCACGAACGGGGCTCGCATCGCACGGGACCGCAGGCGGTTAGCTTCGGGGTCGCCGATAAACTCAGCCTTGGCCAAGTCGAACTTCAGGTTTCTCTTCAACTGCTCGCAGATGTCGGCCGCCAGACATACCTTCATGGATCGGTACATCACTTCGGGATTCGCCACCGTGAGCCGCCGCGATCGGATGCAGTCCAGGAAATCCCGGATGTGGTTCAAGGGACGTTGAGTTCGGGCCGTGTAGTCCGCCAGCACCTGCTTGTATTCGCGCAACAGGGCCGGCGATGAGACATCAGGGCTGGAATACCCATCGGCGGCTGCCGCCCAGCCTTCGGGGCCATCGAAGCGCTCACCACAGGCGCCATGCCAGAACTGGCACGGTTCCCAAACCGAGCCGCTGACCCGAAACAGAACAAGCTTCACGCCGTTGGACAAGCGCGTCACCATTGTCGCCTCCGGGCCCGCGTACTCGAACTCGATGGAAGACACGTTGGTCATATCCAGTCCGGCAAGGGCCTGGGCCACGCTGTGTGCGCCCCACATCGCGACGTCAGTGGCAAAGTCATAATAGTGATACCACCCTCCGCCGTTCACATAACCAGCATTGTAAGGCCGCCAAGGGGATGGGCCGAGCCAGACGTCCCAGTCCACTTCATCCTTGGGCGGTTCCGGTTGCGCGGGCAACCAGTCCTGGCGCATCCCGTCACGCCAGCGGCAGTCAGCGTAAGCGGTATGAATCGGGCCCAGCCGTCCGGTTCGGGCCATTTCGATAGCAAAGACGTGGTTCGGCTCGCTGAGCCGCTGGGCGCCGGTTTGATAGACCCGGCCATAGCGCCGGGCGGTCTCCACGACCATCTGCCCCTGCGCCATCGTGAGGCAGGCCGGCTTCTCGCAATAGACGTCCTTGCCCGCCCGCATTGCCAGGGTCGAGGCCAGCGCGTGCCAGCGGTCGCCGGTGGCAATCAGCACCGCATCCACATCGGTCCGCTCGGCCAGCAATTGGCGCAGGTCGCCATAAGCGGCGCAATCCTTGTTGCCATGTTTGCTGTCCACCGTGTTCTTGGCCGCCTCTCGCCGGCCTTTGCGGACATCACAGACGGCCACCCACTGCACCTCACGCTCGTTCAACAGGGAGCCGAGGTCGTAGGAACCGCGGCCACCGATGCCGATTCCGCCCATCACGATGCGTTCACTGGGCGCAACGGCTCCGTTGCGCCCCAGTGCCGAAGCCGGAATATAGCACGGCAGAGCCACTACACTGGCCGCCAATGCCCCTCGGGTCAGGAACTGGCGCCGCGTGATTGCGTTATTAGGGTCATTGCTCACAGGGGTCATCTCTTTGCTTTCGCTTTCGTGGTTATCATTGAGTCACCGGTATCGCGCGATCTTCCCGCGGGTCGCCCGGCCGCGGCCAATCTACTATGGCGGCCTCTTCATGCAAACATTTCATACCGCTAAGAGGCCGTTCTGTCGTGGATCAGTGCCTCGTCACGTCCGCTGCGAAGATGCACGGTATCTTCCAAACACGCTTTAAGAGATCGAGAGCAGCTCCACCTCGAACACCAGGGTGGCGTTTGGAGGGATTGCGCCGGGGTAGCCAGCCTCGCCATAGGCAAGCTGGGGCGGAATGGTAAGGCGCGCCTTGTCGCCCACGCGCATGGTCGCCACACCTTCGTCCCAACCCTGGATCACCTGGCCGGCGCCCAGGACGAAGGAGAAGGGCTCATCGCGGTCCAGCGAGCTGTCGAACTTCGTGCCATCCGTCAGCCAGCCGGTGTAATGGACGGTTACAGTGTCGCCGTGCTTTGGGGACGCCCCACCACCCGTAGTCATCTTTTCGACTTTCATCCCGGACAGGATGAGAACAAAAGTAAGCCGGTGAAAGACAGATCTTCGCCTTGATCGCTATAACGCGGCGAATTATTTCGTGGGAACAGAGCCGCGGAGGAGGCGAATTGGCTGATGGAAATAGGTTCGGGGACACGGAGGATTCTGCAAATCCCAAGTGACTCTCAATAGCAGACTTGGGCGCCAGCGGGCAGCCGCCGGCATGCCACGACGATTCCGCCAGCGGCCAGGTGGCCGCTGATGAGCCCGCTTGCGGCCAAAAGGCTGGTTTCTGGGCTCAGGCGCCCACCCCAATCCCCTATCCCCCATCCCCCGTGGTCTCGCTGGAGACTCTCCGGATACTCGCCGTATGCACACCGTAGATAACATTGTTATCTACGGTGTGCATACGGCGAGGCTACGGAGGGGTGACGGTGGGGAGTGCGCTGCGGGACTGCCCTGGAGGCTGGAAATCGCGGAAATGGGGCGCGTAAAGGCAGCGTGAGGCTCCAGACGCCCTGAGACCTATGAGCCGGGCAAAGGGGTCCAAGGAGCAAAACTCCAACTTCTCACTTGAAGGCACTCATTCCACGAACCAGCCCGCTTTTCCGTTTGCGGCTTATGCGCTGCGCAATAAACTGGCGTAGCAAACAACCATGAAACTTCTAAAAGACCCGGACGCGACCTTGGAGCCGCTCAAAGGCAAAACGGTGGCGGTCCTGGGCTACGGCAACCAGGGCCGCGCGCAGAGCCTCAACCTTCGCGACCGCAGCGTGCCTGTGATTGTCGGCAACCGCGATGATGCTTACAAGCAGCAAGCCGTCGTGGATGGCTTCCAACGGCTGTCCATTCGCCAGGCGGCTGAAGCCGGCGATTTCCTGCTCGTCCTCACAAGCGACGAATCCCAGCCGGCCATAGAAATCTTTCCGAGACAATCATGCCGCGCGATTTCATCTGCAAAGCCTGGGCCGCCTGAACTCCGGGCACAACCAAACCGGGAAAACACCATGTCAAAAGACATAAGTGGCTTTACGGTACGATCCGCATTAGTTGGAAACGCGGGGATGGCCGATTCGTCCTCGAGGTTGCCATTCGCGCCAAAACCACCGCCACAATTTACATTCGGGCAGAAAGCCCCGCCCAGGTCCTCGAGGGCCGCTAGCCGGCCACACAATCGAAGGCGCTGAAGTTGCTTCGTATCGAAGATGGCAACGCCGTATCCGATGTCGGCTCGGGCACCTACTCGTTCCTGTCGCTCGGCGCGAATTGACTTCGACTAAATGAAAGCTCTCCTTGTCCTCGCCTGCGGTGCCTTAACGGCGGCTTCCACGCAGGCCGCTTCGTCGGGACCGGACGTCGTGGTGCTTCCTGGCGGTGACTCGAAGGCGCGGCCCGAGGATTGCCGCGCAATTCTCGTCGGCCCCGGCACCAACCAACCAGATCCCTTCCCCGGTTACGGCGGTTTCGTGGGGTGGGAATCCCCAGTGCGGCTGAAGTGCGGTGACTGGCTGGTGGGCTTCAATGCCGGCTACTGGCACGCCTCGCCTCCCACGCCTTGGCACTATCCAGCCAAAGCGCTCCAGGAATACCTGAAGCTGGGACTGCCCGCCGGCATCGTCGCCCCCACCGGCGGTCGCGCCATGATCATCCGCTCCACGGACGAGGGGAAGACCTGGAGCAAGCCCGTGACACTCATTGACACGCCGGCAGATGATCGGCACCCGGCGTTTGTGGAACTGCGGGACAGGACGGTGCTGTGCTCTTTCTTTACCTACATGGGAGAGCCGGAGGGCGGTGTCTGGAGTGACCCCGCGATGGAAACGCGCGTCCACCTGATCCGCTCCTTCGATGGCGGACGCACCTGGGAGAAGAAGCCCCTACTGCTGCACACGCCGTTTACTTACGACGAGACCGATGGCCCGCTGGTTAAGCTGAAGGACGGCTCAGTGCTCATCGCCATCAACGGCCGGCCCCGAAGCGGCCCTCCCGACCAGGCGGCGGTGATGCGGTCCACCAACCGCGGACGGTCCTGGAAACTGCTGGGCGCCATCCGGGCAGCCCACGACCTGCAAGAGGTAACCGTGGCGGAGCTGCCTGGCGGCGAGTGGGTCATGATGGCGCGGCCTGAAGGCGACATCTGCTGGTCGCGCGACAAAGGGCGGACATGGACAGAGCCCGTGACCTTCGGGATGCGGATGTTGGCCCCGAGCCTCTATGTGCTGCGGGACGGAACCCTCCTTTGCCTCCACGGCTCGTACACGCGCGGCGGGTTGCGCGTGATGTTCAGCCGTAATGGCGGTCACACGTGGATAGCGCCGGGAAAGGACTTCGGCTTTCTCGTGGACCAATCTTACGGGTATGGCAAAGCGATGGAGCTGCCGGACGGCTCGCTCTTCATCACTTACCTGGCTACCGGAGGCCACCACACTCCCGACGCGCAAAGCAATGCCATTCGCTGCATCCGGTTGCGGGTGCGGCCTGATTACTCGGGCATTGATCTGCTACCCGCGCCGAACCGAGGACACGTCGCACCCATACCATGAAACAGCAAATGATTCAGATTGGCATAGTGGCAATCATAGCCTTGAGCGTCTCCAAGGTTATGGCAGCGGAGGATAGGCCCGGGTTGGATAAGCTGGCGGGCCAGCCTGTGGAAATATCACCGTGGGGGTATGCGTGGTGCGCTGACCGGACCGTTCAGGAGAAACCGGAAGCCTATTTCATCCCGCGGCGCCTCGAGCGGCTGGATCGAGTGTATCGGACCGCTTACACCGCGCTGCCGCAGTCGGAGCTAAAAAGCATCTACTACAACATGCCGGATTTACTTAGCCCCTTGCTGCCAAAACCCAGGGGCCGGTTGCTGGCGGGGCTGCTCTGGACTGGCAAGCTGGCGGAGTACCAGGTGGCGCTGCATTGGCCGGCCGGAGCCCGGGTGCCGTCGCCGGAGGCTGTCGAGGTCCGGGTCTATCCGACGTCGTATGGTTGGTTCGGCTGGACCGTGGATAAGGTTCTGCCCAAACCCGACGTTTCCGCCGATCGGCGGACGTGGACTTACCGGAGCCAACCCGGGGCCAAGATGGACTTCTGCTACAGCGCACAGGTGGACGCGGCCACGGAAATGGTCGCCGTCTTTTGCGAGGACGGTAACTCCGCCGTGCCAGCCATTCAAGTAACCAGCCCAAAGGTCGGGGTGTGGGAACGGATGGACGTGGAGATTGAATGGGGTTTCCAGCCGGAGACGGAGAAGAAGGACTTTGACGGCCGCATTGAGTCCTCCATAGGCATTATTGGCTCCGTGTCGCCGCTGCCGGGCGATAAGAAGACCCGAATGACGGATGCCCGCCGCTGGCAGTCCCGCGGCGGGCGCGGAGCGAGGCGGGGCGTCGTCGTTCCACTGCTTTGCAGTTCCGGGAGGGACCTGGCGCTGGACACCCGCGTCACCGTTTGGAACGGGACCAACGGCTTTAGCTTCCGCCCGCGGGACTTGGAGCACGGCCCAATCCTCATTCCGCGGCAGGGTGTGTTCGTGACCAAAGTCGGCAGCGGGCCGACCGCCCGACAATTTGCAAAGGACCTGGCCGCCCGGAACCTCAAGAGCGTGCGCCAGATGACCCGCGAGCATCGCGAGGCTGCGTCCTGGGACGAATTGATGCAGGAGGTCAGGCTATGGACCTGCCCGGAAGGAACCAAGGTCCCGCCGTTCCCGCAGGTCGCCGAACCAGCCATGCGGGTGGAGGTTCCGGACCCGCGCTGGACCGAGATGTGGCGCCTCGCCACGGACCAACTGCGCGGACCTCACCTGTGGCCGAATCTGGCTCACGAGGTGGGGCGCGTGGTCTGGGCTATGGAGTTGGTGGGCCTGCATGCGGAGGCGCTAAAGGTGTATGACTACTTCCTGCAATCTCCGGGCGTGAAGTCGGATGGCGATTATTCGGACGGCAAGGGCTCCCTGGAATGGGCGAAGAGCATGCGCCACGATATGGGCTACAGCCATGAAGGCACGCACGCTTCCACGGGCCGAATGCTGTTGTCCATCTCAGAGCGCTACTTCCTGGCGGGTGACGATTACTTCCAGACGAACCGGGCCCGGCTGCAGGCTGCGGCGGACTGGATCATCCGTCAACGGAACTCCTACATGAGCGACATCCCCAACCGCCGGGACCTCATGGTGGCTGGCCTGATTCCTCCGTGCATGCTGGGCGATTACGCGCTGCCGGCCTGTGACTGGCATTGGTATTACGGCGACAACGCGCTGGCTCTGCAAGGGCTCCAGCGGTTCGCTGACGCATTAAGCGAGCTTGATCCGACCGAGGGTCTCCGCTACCGCCGGGAGGCGGAGGCCTTTCGCCAGGACCTTCGCCACGCCTTGGAACGCGAGGCCGCGCTGTCGCCGGTGCGGCTAGGGCGTGACGGAATGTATCACGCTTACATTCCCAGAATGGCCTATGCCCGCGGCTTGACCGGTCCGGAGCTAGGCGCGCCTCAATTCCCCGACTGCGATCTTGGTTGGGGGTCACTCCTGGTCGCCGACCCCTTCGGTGCGCTGGACGCAAAGGACTTCCGCATCGTCGAAACGCTCGACGTGATGGAAGAGATGGGCACCTGCCCCAGCTTCGTGCAAAAGCTGGAAACCGCACGCGAGCAGAAGGGCCTCCCGACGGCAGACGCCTGGTTCTGGATGGCTTACTTCCTGTTGCCCAAGATCTCGCACAACTCCAACATCTACCTCCTGCAGGACGACGTGCCGAACTTCCTGCGCTTCTGGATGAACGAATACGCGCTCATGGTGGGCGCCAATGGCAAGCTGTGGGAACATTGGCGTCTGCCGGGCGGATGGCCCAATTCCCTGGCCGTCGGAGACTACGCTCCCTGTGAAACCCCCGACAACGGCACCGCCGGCTGGTTCCTGGAAAACTTCCGCAACCTGCTGGTGATGGAGGACGGCGCCTCCCTGTGGCTGGCCCGCGCCACTCCGCGCGCCTGGCTGGCGTCGGGTAGCAGGGTAGCGGTCAGTAACGCCCCAACCTACTTCGGCACTCTGGCCTATAAGATCGTTTCCGACGCCTCCCACGGCCATATCACTGCTACCATCGAGATCCCGCGCCAACGCGCGCCGCAGACCATTCTCTTGCGCCTGCGCCATCCCCAGGCCGAGCCGATCCAGAGCGTGCGCGTGAACGGCAAGCGCTGGACCCGGTTCAACCCGGATAAGGAGGTCATCGAGCTGACCGGCCTGACGGGGACGGCGACGGTGACGGCCAGTTACAGAACCGCGCATAATCACGAGTGAACAGAGAAGAAGGCCAACAAGCCCCTGGCCCGGCGAAGAAGCGCCCCAAGCTTGTGAACATGGCGCCTGCGGGTGGACGACCGGAAGGTTGATCGGGCCGACCGCCGTTGACGGCTCAGATGATTTCAGTACCAGACATACTCGCGGCCAGCGCTCAGCTCTTGGGCGGCCCTTTCAGGAAAGGCGAGAACAGGTCTATCGGCACAGGCAAGAAGGTGGTGGTGTTATGCTCGCTGGAGATTTCCCGCATCGTCTGCAAGAAGCGCAGTTGCAGGGCAATCGGCTCCTTGCTGATCATCGCGGCAGCCTGGACCATTTTTTCGGCAGCCTGGAATTCGCCTTCGGCGTTGACGATCTTGGCGCGGCGCTCGCGCTCGGCCTCGGCTTGCTTGGCCATTGCGCGCTTCATGCTGTCCGGCAGGGATACGTCCTTCACCTCAACGGCGGTGACCTTGACGCCCCACGGCTCGGTCTGGCGGTCAATGATCTCCTGGAGTTTCAGGTTGATGACGTCGCGCTGGGAGAGCAGGTCGTCCAGGGGGGCCTGGCCGAGGACGCTGCGCAGAGTGGTCTGGGCGATGAGCGAAGTGGCTTTCCAGAAGTTCTCGACCTTCACCACGGCGGCGGTCGGGTCCACGACGCGGAAATACACGACGGCGTCAACTGTGGCAGGCACGTTGTCGCGAGTCATGATTTCCTGTTTGGCGACGTCAATGGTCACGACGCGCAGGTCCATCTTAACCATGCGGTCCACGACCGGGATGAGGATGATCATGCCGGGGCCCTTGGCGCCGAGCAGTTTGCCCAGCCGGAAGATGACGCCGCGTTCGTATTCGCGCAGGATGCGGATGGCCTGGGGCAGGACGATCGCGGCGAGGATGATCAGGGGCACGAGCCAGACGGTGAGACTCGTCAGTCGGTGTATGATATCTTCCATAAGATTCTGGTTAACTTTGCTTTGGTTTCACTCTCAAAGTCAGGCCGTCAATGGCAGTAATTACCACCGGCTGGCCCGGCTCAATGGGGACTTCGCTGGTCGCATTCCAGTATTCGCCTTCCACGAACACCTTGCCGCTGGCGGCATCAATGCGCGCCAGGGCTGGGGCGGTTTTGCCGAGCATGGTTTCCTTGCCGGAGCGCACGGGCAGGAATTGAGCACGCACGCCCTTGCCCACCACGAATGCGAAGAAGGCGGCGGTTACCAGCGTCGCCGGGATAATGTAAGCCAATGAGAGGCGGAATGCGGCGTCGGAGCGATTGAAGAGCATCAGCGAGCCCAGGAAAAAGGCAATGATGCCGCCTGTGGTCAACACCCCGTGCGTGGGCGCGAAGATGTCTCCAATGAACAATGCGACCGCCAGGCCGATGAGCGCCAGGCCAGCGGCGTTGATGGGCAGAATGGCCGACATGCACAGGACCAGAATGAGCGCGATGGCGCCCGCCACACCGGGCAAAATTGCGCCGGGGCTGCTGAGCTCGCCGATGATGCCGTAAATGACCACCAGCATGAGGATGAACATCACCTCGGGCCGCAGGACCGTGTGCAGGAGCATCTCCCGGAAGCTCATGGGGATTTCCACCACCGTTGCCTTGGCGGTATGCAAGGTCTGCCCGTTGACTTCGTGCCCGTCAATCTGCTCCAGCAAATCGGGCACGTTCTTGGCAATCAGGTCAATCACCTTGAGTTCGAGGGCCTGCTCGGCGTTGGTCGAGACGCTTTCGAGCACTGAGGCTTTGGCCCACTCGACATTGCGGTTGCGCTTCCTGGCGATGGACTCGGCGAAACTGACGGTGTCGTTCTCCGCTTTCTTCTTCATCACGTCGTCGGTCTTCTCAGTCTCGCCGCCCATGCCGATGCCGACGGGATGCGCGGCGCCAATCCAGGTGTAAGGCGCCATGGCGGCAATGTCCGCGGCCATGGTGATGAACACGCCCGCGCTGGCCGCTCGGGCGGGCGCGGGCGCGACATAGACCACCGTGGGCACTTTCGACTCGTAGAGCTTGGCCACGATGTCCTTGGTGGAGTCGAGCAGGCCGCCCGGCGTGTCGAGTTGGATGATCAGGCAGGCGTCGTCGCGCGCGCTGGCGACGTCAATGGCGCGGGCGATGTAGCCGGCCGTGGCGGGGCCAATGGCGCCGTTGACCTTGATCAGGCCGACATCCGCCGCCGGCAAACTGGTCGCGGGTCCGCAGGTCAATCCTACCACCAGCATGAGCGCCCATCGCTTCATAGCATCCTCGATATATATTAGGTTACATCAGCAGGATGGCCGCGCGCAATGGATATTTGGCGGACTGGGGCGCCTCTCGATGCGGAACCCCAGGTGCTTTGCGATTTCCAAATCCCAATCAGGGTTTCATAATCGCGGACCTATGCCGCACAAAGAGCTATTGCGCAAATCAGGGAGCGGGGACACTGGACTATTCCGTTCTGGCCCCAGCCTGTCTTGCACAGTCTGGTTGGCGCTCCTCCTCTCGTTGTTCCCGGGCATTCGGCTGTCGGCTGCGCCTAAGGAACGCATCCTGCGGACGGAGGCGAATGTTGCGCTTGAGCTGACCTTCACCGCGAGCCGGACGTACAGCGACCCCTTCAACGAGGTGACGCTCGACGTGACCTTCATTGATCCGCGGGGGCGCGAGTTGCGCGTGCCGGGCTTCTGGGCGGGCGGGAACCTCTGGAAGGTCCGCTACGCCTCGCCGCTTTCAGGGATACATACCTTCCGGAGCGAGGCTTCGGATGCACGCGACACGGGCCTCTCGGGCGTCACAGGCAAGGTGGAGATCAAGCCGTACGCGGGGCAGAACCCGCTCTGCATCCACGGCCCTTTGCAAATAGCTCCCAGCAAGGGTTACCTGGAGCACACCGACCACACGCCCTTCTTCTGGCTCGGGGACACGTGGTGGATGGGACTGTGCCACCGGCTGCATTGGCCGGATGAATTCCAGCAGCTCACGGCAGACCGGAAGACGAAGGGCTTCAATGTCATCCAGATTGTCGCCGGGCTTTACCCCGACATGCCAGCCTTCGACCCGCGCGGCGCCAATGAGGCGGGCTTTCCGTGGGAAACCAATTACGCCCGCATTCGGCCCGAATACTTCGACGCGGCGGACCAGCGGCTGGGCTACCTGGTGCAGCAAGGATTCACGCCGTGCATCGTCGGCGCCTGGGGCTATTTCATGCCGTGGATGGGGGTGGACAAGGTGAAGGCGCACTGGCGTTATCTGATCGCGCGTTATGGCGCCTGGCCGGTCGTGTGGTGTGCTGCCGGGGAGGCCAACTTGCCCTGGTACCTGGCCAAGGGGTTTCCATACGATGACCGAAAGCAGGTCCGCGATTGGACGGAGGTGATGCGCTGCATTCGCGCGACCGATCCGTTCCACCGCCCGCTCACGATCCACCCGACGGGGCTTGGCCGGCTATCGGCACGCAATGCGACAGATGACCCGGCCTTGCTGGACTTCGACATGTTGCAGACGCCGCACGGCATGCGCGAGGCGGTGCCCGTAACGGTGAAGACGGTGCGCGAGTCTTATGCAGACACGCCGGTCATGCCGGTCATTGATGGCGAGGCCAGCTACGAGATGCTTAATGACAGTCTGCCCACCGAATGGACGCGCCGGATGTTCTGGCTCTGCGTGATGAACGGCGCTGCGGGCCACACTTACGGCGCCAACGGCATCTGGCAGTGCAACCGCGCGGACGAGGCGCATGGCGCGTCCCCGCACGGCGGCAACTACGGCAGGATTCCGTGGAACGAGGCGATGAATCTGCCCGGCTCGCGGCAGGTGGGCTTCGGCAAGAAGCTTCTCGAACAATACCCCTGGCAGGAGTTCAAGCCCCATCCGGAATGGGTCGCATTTAGCGCTGAGGCTTCGCTGAGCTTGCGTGGCGCGCAGTGGATTTGGTTCCCGGAAGGAAATCCCGCCCAGGATGCGCCCGTTGGCAAGAGCTACTACCGTCGGGTATTCGTCCTGCCAGAAGGTAAAACTGTCGCCGGCGCCCGGATGCGCGTCTCAGCCGACGACGCATTCAGCGCATTTCTCAACGGCAAGCCGCTCGGCAGCGGCGACGATTGGAATAACCCGCGGCAGTTCAACGACCTCACCCATCTGCTCAAGCCGGGCACTAATGTCCTGGCCATCGTCGCGGAGAATAAGCCCGCCAAAGTGCCCGCCAATCCGGCCGGTCTCATTGCCGCGCTGGACATCCGGTTCGCTACTGAGTTGTTGAGGCTCGTCTCCGATGCCTCGTGGCGCTGCGCCAGGAGCGAAGCCCCGGGCTGGGACCAGGCCGGGTTCGATGATGTGGCGTGGGCTAAAGCACTGGCTGTCGGTCCTTATGGCGTCAGCCCTTGGGGCGAGATCGGGGGTGCTCACGACGAACCAGCCTACGGGCCGCAGGCCACCGGAATCCCGGGGGTCGTCCGGATCATCTACGTGCCGGAGAGCAAGCCGATCACTGTCCGGAACCTGGTGCGGCAGGCCCCGTATGCGGCGAGCTATTTCGACCCGGTGACAGGTGAGCAAGCCCCGGCCCAAAGCGTTCGTGCCGACGCCGCCGGGCTATTGAACTACCCGCCGCCTGCCGGCGCGAGCCACGACTGGGTGCTGATCCTGGAAAGCCCAAAGACCGCCAGCAGCAGAACACGCAGTACGCAATACGCCAGTCAACCCCGCCAAATCACCCTCGCGAATGACCAACTCGCCTGGCACTTCGATTGGAGCGATGGCCACCTCCGTAGCTCCTATTTCGACAACAAGCTCTCCGGCCACCGGTTCGCCCTGTCGTGCGAACGGGAGGTCGCCCTCAATTTCTCCGCCGCCCTTGGCCAGGTGGCGCAGCCATTCCTTCGCGTTGCCGACTTTGAAGTGGTTGACTTCAAGCTGACCGGCCAGCAGAAAGCTGTCTTCCAACTGCGCAGCCCGTCCCTGGCGGTCGAAGCCTCGCTCCACGTGGAACTCGATGGCCCCACGCGCCGCAAATGGATCGAGGTAACCAACCAGACCTCGCGCGAACTCCTGCTCCTGGACGTCGAACTGGACGACCTCACCACCGATGGCACGGCTTCGGGTGGCGGGCAGGGCCAGCCGGTGTTCCTCGAAGGGGAGGCCTTCGCCGCGGTCGAGCATCCCGCCGGCGTCAACGTGGCGACGCAGAATCGTCTCCAGCTTGCCCATTACCCTGGGCATCAGCTCGCAACGGGCGCGACCTTTGTCAGCCGCGTGGCGCTGGTTAGCGTCGCCCGGCCCGGCCAGGCGCGCGAGCACTTCGTCTCATATATCCAGGCCAGGAGTCTCCGGCCCAAAGGGGCCGTCTCGATCTACACACCCTTCGGCATCAACAACCAATGGGGTGCCTGCCCGACCGGTGACGACGAGCAAGTCCTCGACCTGCTCGGCCTCCTGGAGCAATGGCAGAAGAAGGGGGTGCGCTTCGACTACTTCACCCTGGACACAGGCTGGGTGGACCCGAACTCCGACCTCACGCGCTTCCGCCCGACGTGCTTCCCGAATGGCCCGGGTGAGATCATCCGCCGCGTCAATGCGCTGGGAATGAAGTTTGGCCTCTGGTTTGGCACGAGCTGGGCTGCCGAGTCCTGCTGGGATTACCCGCCCGCGCAGGCGGGGCAGCCCGCCATTTCCATGCCCTACCGCCTCGGCTACCCGGACAAGGCGCACGAAGGGCGGATGTACTGCTTCGCCTGCGAGCCGTATTTCCAGACGCTCAAAAAGGCGGTCCTTTATCATGTCCGCGAGAACCACGTCCGCTTGCTCAAGTTCGATGGCGGCAGCTACACGTGCGACAACCCCCAACACGGCCACTTGCCGGGCAAGTATTCCGTGGAGCCGATGTTCGACCACCTCATTGATCTGGCCGACTCTGCGCGGGCGACGGCCCCGGACGTCTTCGTCATGTGGTACTGGGGACTGCGCTCCCCGTTCTGGGCGCTCTACGGCGATCTGATCTTCGAGTCCGGCCTCCAAATGGAAGGGTCCGGCACCAGCTCCTTCCTCGCGCTTTACTACCGCGATTCGGTCACCCTTGCCCAGGACCAGAACGCCCAATTCGCCAAAAACATCCCGCCGGTGGTCAAAGACAGCCTCGGAGTTTGGCTGGCTGATAACCGCTGGGGAAACTTCATGGGCAAAGAGCGATGGCGCGAGGCCTTGGTCATGGACCTCGGCCGCGGCAACCTCTTCGTCCCAAACCTTTGGGGCAACCTCTACTACCTGAACGATGACAACGTGGCTTTCCTGGCGCGCATGAGCGCATTTGCCAGAGAAAATGAGTCGCTGCTGCTCCACCGCAGGAGCATTGCGGGCGACCCGTCCCGGAATGAGCCCTATGGCTACGCCTACGGCCAGGGTGCCCGGGGCTTCCTCTTCCTTAACAACGCGCAATTCGACGCCCGCCACGTGGAGGTGTCCCTCGATGCCTCCATCGGCCTCGGCGCCAAGCCGGGCACCGGCCTTCAAGTAGTCTCGCACTTCCCGGACCGGGCGCGGGTGCTGCGGCCAGACGGCGCGGCTTTCAAGGCTGGGGATATGCTGGGACTTTGGCTGCGGCCTTTCGAGGTCTTGATGCTGGAAGTGACGCCGCCGCGCGAGCAGGTGCGGTACTTGCCCGTGCGGTCCGTCTCACGAGAGCAGGCTGCCGACCTGGGCGCACAACTCCCCTTACACCCGGCGACTTTGGACGCCAACATGGATGTGCGCTTCGCGGACGCGAGCAACTTTGCCGCGCAACACCTCAGCAAGAAGGCGTATGCGTATGACTCCAAGCTGCCCGCCCTGACAGGCGATCAGGCGATTTTCGCGGTGGCCATCCGCCTGCGCCAGGGAGACGCTGAATGGAAGCACGCCCCTACCGTCGTGCAAATCGTCCAGGCGGTTGCCCGCGTTGGCGACCAGGATGTCCAATTGATTCCCGTCCCCGATGGCCGGCAGTTTGGCAACACCCAGTCTTATGGTTGCTCATGGGTGTTGTACAAAGTGCGCCTTAGTCCGGAGTGGTCCGGCAAGCCGCTCAAGCTGGCGGTGCATGCCTGGCTACCCGACAACGTGGAGCCCCGCGTCGAGGCCTGGATCGTCAAACGCTGGTGGCAGCAGGATGCCCGCCCCACCGGTGATGGCTACTACAACGACGCCCCCTCGTGACTGGCGCTTCATGCCGACGCTGGCGGTCCAACGCGGGCAAGCATCTTGCCTGCGGGTTCATTCACTCTCGCACCGGAAGTCCCGCCTCATAACGTTTCAACTCGCCGCCGAAGCGCTCCACCAGGTCGTTTTGCCCGCCGGTTCGAGCCTGGGTCATTGCCTTTTGAATGGTCTGCTTTGCCTCATCGAATTGCCCTGTTTCAGCGAAGGCGGCCGCCAGGCTGTGAAGTGCCATGGGGCTGTTTCCTCCTGTCTGAGCGTTGGCCAGTTGCGCCAATTCCAACGCCTTGCCTCCATTGCGCAACGGAGCCTGCCGGCAGGTGGCAAGCAGCCACGCGAGGTCCGTCAGTGCCTCTGGCTGGTTTGGCCGTAGTTCCAGCGCTCTTTGATACTCCGCAATGGCTTCCGCCGGCGACCCGCCGACCTTCCTGGATGCGGTGCAAAAGCTCAAGGTCCGTTTTGGCGCGGAGCACGTCGCCTTGGTCGGGGACCGGGGCATGATCAGGCGGCTGGAGCGGATCATTGACGCGCCCAAGAGCGGGCGCTGGGGCGACTGGGAGTATTACATGCGTGGCAAGAGGCAGTGCTGCCGCCGGCATGTGAAACGCAAAGACCCACGCACGCCAGCGCAAAGGCGGGTGCGGATTGGTTTGCGTGGGGTGGCCAAGGCATGGGGAAGGAAGCTGACGCCGGAGCAGCGGCAGGCGTGGGAACTGGCGGCGAGGCAGCAACCCCCTCGGACTTCAATGGGCGCGGCGGGAGGCAGTTCAGGGAACCACACCCCGCAAGGGCCTGGCGGGGGGCTGGGTGGCCGGGCTGGGTTACGCACAGGGCCAGGCTAGGGCGGCAGGGGTGCGAAGGCAAGGTCCGTGCACCGGTTGGCGTGCTCAGCAGGCAGTTGGCCAAATTGGGGCCTTGCGCCACTGCGAAGCTGGTACGCTCCCCGCAACGGCTGGCCTAAATGCCAAAGCCAATGAGCCTTCCTCCTACAACTGCGCCGCCCCTGTCCTAGGCCCGTGCGTGGCTCGTACGTGTCTCGTACCTGTCTCGTACAAGGGGGGTCCTGCCTTTCCGGGCAGAATGGCCGTTTTGGGCCGGTTCCAGCAACTCCCGCCATCGGCGTCCATTACAGGGGAGCGCCGACAGGAAAGAGGGGTGCTGGCGAGAAAAGTTGGTGTCCCGTTCGGGGCGGACGGCGACCGAGTCATGCAGCCGATGCCGGGATGGGCATCCGGGGCGGGGCGGTCTGCTACACCAAGGCAATTCGACCCTCATTCTTCATTCTGCATTCTTCCTTCTGCATTCCCCCCGTAGTGTTGGACTCCAGCTCGGTCAGGGCGAGAAGCTTGTTGCTGGGCTTTTCAATGCCGCATTCCACCCGCGGCCAGTCGAGCAACGTGCGCCGGGTCTGTTGCTGGCGGGAGGTGATTGCCAGAAGGCGGCGAACGAGGTAATGCCAAATCGCAGGTCGGCGTGTTTCCACCTTGCAGTCAGGCCAACTACTGGTCTGGCCCATTCACGGCTTGCTCTTTGGGGGTGCCCACGAGGGGCATCCGTGCCGCAGGTAGTCCACAACCGTTTGGATAGCTGCACGCGCATCTCTCTCGGCCATGAATCGCATTGGCTCGCCAGAATTTCTCTTGGGCCTGGGGTCCATCTCCCGCGCAGTGGCTACTACCCTGTCCAGGAGGCTCTGCCGATTGGGAGCGATTCTTGGGTGGATGTACGGATTCCGCATTTCCCGGAGATCATGTAAACTCGTTGCGAGCCCTGCCGACAGTCTGCCATCCGCGAGCGAGCGGTCTATAAGATTCCTGAAGCCAATCTCGACGAGGGCATCCTGCCCGTTCAGGGCATATCCACCGGCGAGAGAGTGTTCAATGAACGTCTGGCAGCAGAGAATTGTGGCCATGTAATTCCCGTTTAGAAAGGACGACCGGAGCTCATCAATGGCCATAGCAGCACCAAAGCCCCCCGTGAGCACCATTCCGGACGGATTACCGAATTCACCCAGCAGGAATTGCAGTCTGTCTAGCCTCGCCTCTCGGGCCTGGGCATCCGCCTCCTCAAGCTGCCTCAGAAGCTTGGCTTTGGCGTCAACTGGCCAAGTTTCACGCATGCCTTTCGTCTTTCCGTTCCGCGCGTTGCTCATAAAGCTTCGTTTGCCCGCGATCGCTCGATGCTAGTCGGTGGCCCATTCCAGCAAAGGGCGGTTCGCAAATGTTCCGGGTTGGCCATGACAATGCGGCCCTCAAGCGATGAGGTACTCGAAGGGTGGTTCATCCGTGATGGATACTTGAACGCTGCCGTCGGGGCATCTGCGATCGCCCGGTAACCTTAGTCTTGAAACGAGTGTACGAAGACGAGTGACTTTCTCTGCGTTACCCGATTGCGGACAGAAATACAGGACCGGGTCCGTGCCGGGGACTGGTGACGAGCCGAACCGCCGCCGAATGCGATTATTCATGAAGTCGTCACGGTTTCGTGAAAGCGGGAAGCGAATCACCGGCAATTCGGTCAACTGCTGCTTCACGGGTTCTCCGAAGACCCGGATGAGTTCGGCGAGAAATACGACGATTGAATGGGCCGATTGGCGTTCACAAATGGTCTGCTCTCTGCCCTCCACCCCAAGGAGTTCCCAACGTATCGTGATTTTCAGCCTCCCCCTGACCGGTGCAGCGCCACCTCCAGCCGGCTCTGGTTCCTCTCCGGCCTCCCCAACGCCGTCGGCGAGACTCGGGCCGAGCGGAACATAAGGAGGTCCTCCCCTTGGTCGAGGGTACCTCTCTGCAACGATCTGCGCCAGTATCAGGCCCCGGTCCTTGATCGCCTGGGCGTCCCACTGCGGCAAGTTGACAAAATACTTGTTGAGAGAGAGATGACTTTCAGCGAAAAGCTCCTTCTTCTTAACGAAGCTGCTATTACTGAGTTGGAGGTTGTACCCGGTAAGGGTGAGGTTGCCAAGGGTGTGCACCCATTTTGCGTGGGAGGCTCGCCAGTCGTCGTCCAAAGTCCGTCGCCACGAATCACGCATGGAGGTGATGATGACCCTTGAAGGCCCGCACCTGCTGGCGCATGACTTCGGGGTGGAACAGGGGCTTGGTCTCGATGGCCATGGGGATTTACGATTTGCGATTGGCGATTCACGAGCCGCCGGGTTGGAGGGCGGTTCCGTCGGAGCGCGTGCGGTTGCCGGGTGGCCGCGGACACCCCGAAGGGTGGACACCGAACGCGCGAGCCAGATGCAGGATGGCTAGCCGGATAAATTCGTAGTGCTCATTCCAGCTCGGCATGTGGAGCTTTTACACCCAAGCCGCCAGGCCGTGCCATGCCTGGTTTGAGCGATCCATATAAGAGCATGTCCGTGGCAGGTCCAGAGCAGGTCGGTATTAGTGGCGTGGAGGGCAACGGGGAGCTGGACAGCCAATCGCTAAGAGCCAACGGCCAGGAATCCAAATACGTCAATGTAAATCGCTTTGGGTTTGTCCGCTGCTGTTTAATCCTTGACGCTATACGCGCAGAACGGGAGAAAGCGGCCAGGTGTCCGCCGCAAGCTATTCCTAATCAGGAGGTTATTGGCCTTGGAGGAGCAGAGATCAGCCTGTAGTGCTTTGGCGGGCCACTTTCATGTAAGTTCAAGCGGGACAGCAGGTTACGTAAGAATGGGTCCAAGGTGCTGTTACGGTGTGTGTCCGGCGCGTATCCGGCGAGTATAGGGAGCGACTACGGTGAGACTCGCCCGCGCCCCCTGCGGAGTGTGTCAATCTTAATCGCTTCGATCCAAGCCATGCGGTGCACGCCCGCTGCCGGGTAGCCTACGGGGTCAGCGGCACGTAGGGACGCCCGCTGCTCTGTCAGCGGCCCGGACCTGCCATTGGAGTGTGGTAGCAGGGTTGAAATCCGCCTTTCGAGCGACCGGCACCCCAGGGGCCGAAGACTTGGACCCCCCATTGGTTAGCCAGTGGTAGGCCAGCAGTAAGCCACAGGTAAGCCGTACGAGAGCCTCCTGTCTCTTTTTAGCCACGCAACTAAGGGCGTGGCCTCTGGATTTTGACACAGATTTGATACTCGCCATTTCGGAGCAAGCCCGAAGCGGCGGAGCCTTCCCAAACGAACCCTGTGTGGCGGCAACTGGGATTACGTCCGCTTCAGAATCCTGGTTTTGCGGAATCAAAAGCGGCGTTTCGGACCAGCCTGCGCCCCGCCGACTAGTCCAGGAAAGGATGCGACCAATGAGCCCGTTGGCCGGGGTTGCCTCGTGAGCGATTGGAATCGCCCGGTTGCTTTGATGGTTTCTTAACGCCTGCAAAGGGGGCTTTAACGACTTTGGCCTCCTCTCTGGTTATTGTTGAGCAGCTTGCTTATTCGCAGCGCAGTCTGAACCCCGATGTCATTTCCCTGTTAGCGTGAAAGCTCCTGTGCCTACAGCGTTTGCGCAGACGCGCAAAGGTCGGCACGAGTGCTGCACCAGAGGGCGGCGACATTAAAATGCCAGTTAGGGCAATAAGCATCCAACTATGACAACGATAGAGATAATCCAGATCGTTCTGTTCTTCGGACTCGGCATCGCGCTGACGCCGGTGGTGGGGTCGTTCATGGCGAAGGTGTATAAGGGCGAGAAGACCCTCCTCCAGCCCATCTTCCTGCCGGTCGAGAAGGTGATCTACCGGCTCACGGGGATTGATCCCAATGAGGAGATGACCTGGCTGCGGTATTTCTGCGCGGTGCTGCTGTTTGCGACGGTGGGTTTTGCCGCGACGATGGCGGTGTTCATGACACAGGCCTGGCTGCCGCTCAATCCGCAGAAGCTGCCCAATTGCTCGTGGCACCTGGCGTTCATGCAGGCCTGGAGCTTCACCTGCAATGCCGATTGGCAGTCCTACGCGGGGGAGACGACCATGAGTAACTTCTCGCAGGTCTTCGGGGTGATGGTGCACCAGTTCCTCAGCGGCGCCTCGGGGTTGGCCGTGCTGGTAGCAGTGGGCCGGGCCTTGAAACGGGCGACGGTCAAGAGCGTTGGCAGTTTCTGGGTGGACCTGACCCGCGGCCTGCTCTACTTCGTGATCCCTCTCTCGGTGGTCTGGGCGATTCCTCTTGCCTGGCAAGGCGTGCCCCAAACCTGGAAGCCCTATCATACAGCAAACCTGATGGAGCCCTACACCACGCAGGTGCAAAAGACCGACGACAAGGGGCAGCCGGTCACAACGAACATCCAGTTGGTGGCGCAGGGGCCCAAGCTCGACGCCAACGGAAAGCCCGTGCTCGCCAATGGGGTGCCTGTGATGGTGGATGTGCCCCAGGTTGACGCGAAGGGCCAGCCCATCATGACCAACGCTCCCGTAATGGTGGACGCCAAGGTGGAGAGCCAGGCCATCCCTATCGGCCCGGTGGCCGCGCTGGAATCCATCAAGCAACTCTTCACCAATGGCGGCGGCTGGTACAACGTGAACAGCGCGCATCCGTTCGAGAATCCCACGCCTTTAACCAATTTCCTGGAGATGCTGGCCATCATCGTCGTGCCGATGGCCCAGGTGTATATGTTCGGCTTGCTCGTCGGGAACAAGAAGCATGCCTGGTGCCTGTTCAACGTGATGCTCGCGCTCTATATGATTTCGTTCGTGGGGGCGTGGTATTTCGACACCCGGCCCAATCCTGTCACTGGCGGCGGCTACGTGAACATGGAAGGGAAGGAGCAGCGCATTGGGCTGATGAACAGCGTCCTGTGGGGCACCTCGGCGACCGCGATTGATAATGGCTCGGTCAACTCGATGCACGATAGCTGGATGCCGCTGGCCGGCCTGATGCCGCTTTGGAACATCCTGATTGGGGAAATGCTTTTCGGCGGGATCGGCTGCGGCATGTATTGCATGCTGTTCCATGTCCTGATCACGGTCTTTATCGCCGGCCTGATGATCGGGCGCACGCCGGAGTACCTGGGCAAGAAGCTGGACGCCTGGTGCGCCACCTGGGCGGTCATCGGCGTCCTGGTTCCGAATATCGCGGCGCTGATCCCGACGGCGATTGCCATGATGGTCCCCCAGGGGCTCTCCAGCATGGGCAACAATGGGCCGCACGGATTCAGCGAGGTCCTCTACTGTTTCGGCGAGGCAGCCAATAACAACGGCAGCGCCTTCGCCGGCCTGAACGCCAATACGCCCTTCTACAATATCGGCGCCGGCATTGTGATCTGGATTGGGCGGTTCATCCCGATCATCTCCATTCTGGCTATCGTGGGGCGGCTGGCGTCCAAGAAGACGGTCGAAGCCTCCGCCGGCACGCTACCGACCCACGGCTTGACCTTTGGGCTGACGCTCACAGGGGTGATTGTCGTCGTGGCGGCGCTGACGTTCTTCCCGGCGCTCTGCCTGGGGCCCATCGTGGAGCACGGGCTGATGGCGGCAGGGCGGGCCTTCTAGGATTACGCACGTTTCACAATTCACTCATCACGTATCACGCAACACGATTATGAGCACTAAAGTCGAATTCAGTTACAAGGAGCTGTTCCGCCAGGCGGTAATTGACTCCTTCAAGAAGCTGGACCCGCGCGCCGAGATCAAGAACCTGGTCATGTTCGTCGTGTGGCTGGGGGCGGTCTGGACGACCGTCATCATTATCTTCGTGCCGCACCAGTTCAACCTGTTCAACGTCCAGATATGCTTCTGGCTGTGGTTCACCTGCCTGTTCGCTAATTTCGCCGAGGCTATGGCAGAGGGCCGAGGCAAGGCTCACGCCGACGCTCTGCGCAAGATGCGCACGACCACCATGGCGCGCGCGCTGGTCAATGGTAAGGAAGTCAAGGTCGCCAGCACGGAGTTGAAGAACGGGGATTACTTCGTGTGTGAAGCCGGTGAGATCATCGCCGCCGACGGCGAGGTCGTGGAAGGCATCGCCACAGTGGACGAGTCGGCTATCACTGGCGAATCCGCCCCCGTCGTGCGCGAAAGCGGCGGCGACCGCAGCGCAGTGACCGGCGGAACCCGGGTGCTGAGCGACCGCATCGTGGTTCGCGTCACCGCGGAGGCCGGGCACTCGTTCCTGGACCGCATGATTGACATGATCGAAGGCGCGAGCCGTCAGAAGACGCCCAATGAGATTGCGCTCAACATCGTGCTGATCAGCCTCACCGCGCTGTTCATTGTGGTGGTCTTTGTGCTGCCGCCTTACGCCCATTACAATGAGGCCCAGGCCGGACAGAAGGGGGTCGTGCTGACCACCATTCCCGTGCTGCTCTCACTCATCGTTTGCCTGATTCCGACGACCATTGGCGGCCTGCTCAGCGCCATTGGCATCGCGGGGATTGACCGCCTGATGCGGCGCAACGTGCTGGCTACCAGCGGACGCGCGGTCGAGGCCGCCGGAGACGTGGACGTACTGCTGCTGGACAAGACCGGCACCATCACCCTGGGCAACCGGGAGGCGACAGAATTCATTCCCGCGCCGGGGGCGAGCGTGCACGAACTAGCGGAAGCCGCGCAGCTCGCCTCCTTAGCGGACGAAACGCCTGAAGGCCGCTCGGTGGTGACGCTCGCCAAAGAGCGATATGGCCTGGGCAGCCGGGAGATGGCTCACACCTTTGCTACGTTTGTCCCGTTCAGCGCCCAGACGCGCATGAGCGGAGTGGATATGTTCGACGAAAGCAGCCCCGTGGCTTCCCCCGGACCGACTCCGGGAGCTGGCAAACCGAGATATGATGGTCAAAGCGCCGGCACCGGGGGCGGCACCGCCGTGGCGGCAAAGACTATCACTCATACGAGTGCCCGCATCGCCGACGAAGTCCGCACGCCCGTTCGCCGGATCCGCAAAGGGGCAGCGCAGGCGGTGGTTGATTTTGTGCAGACGCATGGAGGTGTGGTGGAGCGGAGTGTGATGGAGAAGGTGGACGAGATCGCCCGCCTGGGAGCTACTCCGCTCCTGGTCGCCGATAGGGCCAAGGTGCTCGGCATCATCCTGCTCAAGGACATCGTGAAAGGCGGCATCAAGGAGCGGTTCGCCCAACTCCGGAAGATGGGTGTGCGCACCGTCATGATCACGGGGGATAACCAGCTCACCGCCGCCGCCATTGCCGCTGAAGCCGGCGTGGACGACTACATCGCCCAGGCGAAGCCCGAGGACAAGCTGGCCCGCATCCGCAAGGAGCAGGAAGGGGGCAAGTTGGTAGCCATGATTGGTGACGGCACCAATGACGCTCCCGCGCTGGCTCAGGCCGACGTGGGAGTGGCGATGAATACGGGGACCCAGGCCGCGCGCGAGGCCGGCAACATGGTTGACCTGGACAGCAATCCCACCAAGCTCATCGAAGTGGTGGAGATCGGCAAACAGTTGCTGATGACGCGGGGCGCGCTAACCACGTTCAGCATCGCCAACGACGTCTCCAAGTACTTCGCCATCATCCCGGCCATGTTCGGTCTGCTCTACGCGCTGCACGCCGGCGGGCGCGGCCCGCTGGACAAGCTGAACATCATGTTCCTGCACTCGCCGCAGAGCGCAATCCTGAGCGCGGTGATCTTCAACGCCCTCATCATCGTGGCGCTGATTCCCCTGGCCTTGCGGGGGGTGAAGTACCGACCGCTGGGCGCAGCCGTGATCCTGCGCAATAACATGCTCATCTATGGCATCGGGGGCATCATTGTGCCCTTCCTCTTTATCAAGCTCATTGACTTGCTCCTGGTCGCCATTCACCTGGCGCCTTAACACTCAATAACCGAAAACCAAACCACAGATGGACACAGATGCACACAGATACAAATGGGCCAGATCGGTTGTGCAGTGCTGCGCATCACTTTTCTGCGGAAGTATCCGCCGAGCCGTGCATTTAGGCTCAGGGGGCGCCGCATCTGTGTCCATCAGTGTCCATCTGTGGTTGTACTGAAGAAAGCAAAAGACTATGATTAAGCTTCTCACCCAATGCATCCGGCAGACGATCCTGTGGGCCGTCGTGACCGGCATCGTTTACCCGCTGGTGATTACGTTCATCGCCCAGGCGGCCTTCAAAGACGCGGCCAACGGCAGTCTGGTGACACGCAATGGCAAGATTATCGGCTCCGCCCTGCTCGCGCAGCAGTTCCAGGGCACCAACTACTTTTGGCCGCGGCCCTCGGCCTGCACCTACGGCACTGGGCCGTCGGGCATCGTCGCTTCGAGCGGCAGCAACCTGGGCCCCACCAGCGGCCAGTTGCAGACCAATGTCATGAATAACGTCGCGGCGTTTATCAGCGGGAACAATCTGGCCACGAATACCGTCGTGCCGGCGGACATGGTGTTCGCGTCCGCCAGCGGCCTGGACCCGCACATTAGTCCCGAGGCCGCCCGACTCCAGGTCGCCCGTGTCGCCGCCTCCCGCGGCTTGGGCGAGGACAAGGTGAAGGCGCTGGTGGAGCGCTTCACCGAGCCGCCCCAATGGGGTTTCCTGGGCCAGGCGCGTGTCAATGTGCTGCTGCTCAACGTTGCCCTGGATGACATGGGTTCCACCCAGAAGGCAGGAGCTAGCGCGCAAAAGAGCGGGTAATCGCCTGTTTCTGACACGGGCCGAGAGTAAGGCCTCCGGGCCTGCCCCCGCCCCCGCCTATTCGCGCGTATCTTCAGTTTCCATAGGCGCTTAAACTCGCCACCTGCCGTCAGCGGCTCCCGTATGTGGCCCTGATGCTCCCCATACTACCCTCGTTATGCCCATGTAGTACCTTCGATGTCCCTACGTAGTACCTACGTCGGGGAAGAGGCGTTACGTTCGCAGTGGGTATGCATGAAAGTGGGGGGGAGGCCGGTAACACAAGGTTAATGCAGATTTGGCGGGACAAACCCCCGCCGACTTTTTACCTTCCGCGGCGTGAAATGTAGAAAAACGCCCGTCCCGCTGG
>Ga0326727_10001271_pt1 | contig 95114 bp, 98 predicted proteins | sample MB2enrmetagenome_FD_207643 | JGI IMG/M metagenome (GOLD analysis project Ga0326727, IMG submission 207643) | Lab enriched peat soil microbial communities from McLean, Ithaca, NY, United States - MB29MY | ecosystem: Environmental > Terrestrial > Soil > Wetlands > Peat | place: USA: New York... | reverse complement strand
GCGGACGAGAGATTCATTTAGAACTGTCCTCCCATCGCCGTAGGCCTGGCCGCGCATCTCGGGGCTGACTGCTTCAAATAGACGGTTGCCCGACTTATCCAGTTGCGATCCGAACTTGTCGATCAGCGGCCCAACATACGAATGAGCGAACTCGTGTACCAGTGTGGAAGCCCAGGCTGTATCGAAATCTGGTAATCCGCCCCCGTCTACCTTCCATACTCCGGGAATCGCATAAATCTCCTCGACGCCGTTGGCGAGTGTTATGTGCACTCCGTAACTCGAACCCCCATTGACCAATCCGGGGACGACAATAAACGGGGCGTGCGCACACGGTCCGAAGAAGCGGTCAAACCATGGCAGGTCCGCATTTTTGGCGACGAATGCCCGAAGCCGCGTGTCCGTCAGATCGTAGAGGTGTCGCTGTGTTTTCAGAAAACCGGCGAAGTCAGTATCAGCGACGAATTTGCGTGCTGCTTCCAGAAATCGCCGCGCCTTTGAGCCATGCCATCGCTTATCGAGTGTCGTGTCGCGGTCGAAAGGAACGCGTTCGGCCAGCGACTCGACATCCTTCACGTGGACGGCCATGTTGATTACGGCGTCGTAGGCTACGCCATCCCTGGCGTGCAGTTCACGCGCCAGACGAACCGCCTCGTGGTCGCGGAAGCCCGAAAAATGACGGTCAATCGCAGCGTCATAGGCTGGAATGCGCCCCTGGGTATATTCGTTGTTTCCGGCAAGGCGAAATATGATGCTCATCAGCTCGACGCGCGGATCGACACCGAACCGGGCCGGCTGCGCCTGAATGACGGAGCTAAACAAGACTGAGGCAAGCAACACATGTCCATAGCGCATGATGCAGAAGTATATCAGGATATGTAGCTCTGGACATATCGGGGGAGATCGCCCAGCCCGAATCGTGCCGTTCTTCGCCTCATGACTTTAGTGGTGGAGACATCATCCACGCGCGCTACGCTGCATCGGGTTTCCCCTTCAATTCCTCTCGGATGACCCGGCGAACCATGGCCTCGAGCGCTGGAGCCTCCAAGGACCGGCGCAACGCTTCGTTGATGAGAGTCTGATATCCGACCGACCCTCCGGACTCGTCGGCTCTCGCCATGAAATGATCCACGATGTCCGCGTCGAGCCGTATCGTGATCTTGACCTTCCCCGCTGGTTCGGGCGCCGGCTTTGTAATCCGCCCCCGCTTGCCTTTGCTGAAATCGTAGGAGTCTTTCATAGTCCCGCCTCGTACTCGGCGCGTTCATGCGCCGCGGCGACCCTGGCGGAAATGATCCGGATGTCGTTGCCGCAGTAGGTATAAACCACAACAAGGACGCGCCCCAGACCACCCACACCGATGCTGACGAACCGTTCTTCCGGCGGGTCCGCCTCCTCGTCGGCAATGGTGATCAAATACGGGTCGTCGAAAGCCGCTCTGGCTTCATCAAACCTCACGCCATGCTTGCGGAAGCTGGCTTTCGCCTTCGCCGCGTCCCATTCGGAGGCCCGCGCCTTAGTGTACGTACAAATGTCTGGCATGGCAAGGGGGATGCGCTGGGCGCATAACCTCGGGGATCTTCCGTTCCTTCGAAAACGCCGATTTGCTAGTCCCGCAGATGCAGTAACCTCGGCCCTCGGAACCCGGGTCGGGAGCGGCCTGGGCGCCAACGGCGTTTTCATCCCCCGTTGTGCCGGACCTGCCAGGGCCGGCATGGAGCATTCACCGCCCCATCACCCCCAACAACTCCCTTTCTCCTCCGTCACTTACCTCCACCGGATCTCAGGCCCGCTCCCCTCCCTGTGCTACCCCTTGAAGCGGAGCGATAACCCCATGCCGCACCCCAAAAAACCCGCGTCCCCAAAGCAACTCGCCGCCAATCGCGCCAATGCCGCCAAATCCACCGGCCCGCGAACCGCGCCGGGCAAGGCCCGCTCCGCGCAAAATGCCCGCAAGCACGGCTTCACCGCCTCCACCTTCGCCGTCGTCCGCCTCGAAGATCTCCAGGAGGTCGCCCATCTCAAGGAGGACCTCGTCGCCCTCTACCAGCCCGTCAACTCCCAGGAGCTCTTCGCCCTCGAGCGCCTCGCGCTCGCCCAGCAGGCCCTCCTGCGCGCCGCGCGCCTCGAAGCCGGCCTCTTCACCACCGCCCTCAACTCGGCCTGCGACTGCCTCGGCAGCCCGATCGAACTCATGAACCCGGAACTCGCCGGCAATGGCGATATCGAAATCACGCGCCAACAGAACCGCAACTACCTGCTGGGCGAAGGCTTCCAGCAGATGGCCCGCAAGTCCAACAGTTGGTCCCTGTTTCTGCGTTATCAGGCTCAGGCGGAACGCCACTATCGCCGCGCCGTCGAGGAGTTCGAGCGCCTCAAAGCCCTCCGGGGACAATTACCGGACGAAGAACTACCAAAGGAACCGAACGAACCCATTTCCGAGGCCCAACCCCAAAAAAATGAAACCACTTACGCTCCCGACGAAACGAACCCATCTACCCTCGAAACGCCAGGAATCCGGGGACACTCCGGGCTGGCTATGCAGAATGTTCGGCTTGCGCACGCGCGCAGGGGTGTCCCCCAGGATTCCAGCCTCACGTCCCCCAGCGCGCCATCCACACGAAAAACCCGATCATGGCCGCTACCAGCAGCCAGGCGCCCAGAAAACCGAGGACGTCGATCCGGTACCGGCGGAATCGAAACGTGCGGTGCAGTTGCAGAAGGTCCCGCAGCAGGGAAGCGTGGCCGTTCTCTTCGAGTGACATCAGTTTCCGCCCTCCACTTGCAAGCCCATGTCGATCAGGCGTTGTTCCTCGCCGACCGGCGTGTAGAGAGGCGCGAAGATCCGCACCATATTCTCCTCCGGTTCCGGAGCGGTCAGCCGGCTCACCACCACAATCGAGACAAAGCCGTACGCGAGCGACCACAGAGACGCCCAGGCGGTCGAATACCCCAGGTTCTTCGTAACCGCGAATACCACCGCCGCGCCGATCGTGCTCGCCCACGCGCCGTAGCGGTTCGCCCGGGGCCAAATCACGCCCACCCAGAAACACACCCCGACGAACGGAAGGATCGTCACGAACTGAATCGTGGCCGTGACCACGGAGGGTATCATCATGCCAATCAGGAAACCCGCGATGGTAATCATGAGAGCGGTCACGCGCGCCACCCGGAGATAGTGCGCATCGTCGCGCCCCTTCGCCAGGTAAGGCTTGTAAACGCTCTTGATGAACAGCGCCGAACCATCCACCATGAACGAAGAGCCGGTGGCCATCACGGTTGCGAGAAACGAAGCCACCATCAGGCCAACCAGGCCAGCCGGCAGCAATCCGAGGATGGCCAGGCCGAAGGCGCGCTCCCGATGATCGAACGGCAGGCCCGGATAGAGCACTACGGCCAGCATTCCGGTGAGCGTCCAGCCGATGGTGCAGACACGCTTGATGAAGTTGCCGTACGTCCACCCGACCCGGCAATTCATCTCGGTCTTTCCCGTCGAGCCCACGGCCATCATGTGCGGCTGCACCACGATGCCGATCAGTCCGCTCACCACCAGCATCGTGACGTTGAAAAGAGACAGCTCGCCGCCGGCATTCGAAAAAATATGAAAATAGCTTGGCGGCAACCGGTGGTGCAAGCCCGCAAAACCGCCAACCGCCCTCAATCCGAACGGCACGATCAGGAACGAGAGGATGATCAGGAAAAACCCCTGAACAAAATCCGTCACCGCGGCGGCAACCAGGCCGCCCGCGAGCCCATAGGCCGTGAAGACCACCGCGGTCGCGAGTCCGATCCCCAGCTCCGGGTAGCCGCTGATTGCCGAGACCGTGACCGTCATGCCTTTGAGCGTGATGCCCTGCCAGAGCGCCAGCAGATACATCGAGAACAAGGCATACCCGACTCCGTAGAGCTTGCCGTACCGAAGCTCGAAGAAATCCGCCGTCGTGGTGAGGCGCAGCCGCCGGAAAACCGGCGCGAGCAGCCAGTAAAAGGGCGTCGTGAAGATCCACATCCACTGGTACCAGATGCCGGCCAGGCCGATGGTGTACGCGGCCCCAGCGACCCCGGCAGCCTGATCGGAATGCGTTCCGGTACCCAGAGCCTGCGTGATCATCAGGAGCTTGCCGAATTTCCGCTCGCCCATGAAGAATCCGGCCGTGTTGCGCACGCCCCGGCTCACGCGAATTCCGAGGTATGTGATGCCGCCCAGGTAGAGCAACAGAACCACAATGTCGAGTGCGGAAAGTCCAGGCTGCTTCAAAAATGCTCCTTATAATTCATCTTGTCTCGCCTGCCGGGCGCCGTCGCGCTGATCTCGATGCGGCCCGCCAATCTATTCCTTCAACTCCACGATCGTTGCACCCGTGCCGCCCTCGTTTTGCGGCGCCGTGTAGAACTTCTCCACGTTGGGATTGCCCGTGAGCAATTCGGAGATCATGCGGCGGAGGATACCCATGCCGTGCCCGTGTACGATACGGATACGGTTCACGCCGGCCAGCACGGCGCTGTCCAGAAACTTATCCACCAGATCCCGCGCCTCTTCCGCGCGCTTGCCGATCACGTTGATCTCGCGCACGCTGACGTAGGCGTCCGGCCCGGCGGGTTTGAAGGTCACGTGCTCGGGAAGCTTCCCTCCCGTCTCGCCCGGTCCCGGCAGCACTTCGAGCACCTCATCGCGCGACACCTGCATCTTCATGAATCCGGCTTCGACCTCGATGCGGTCTGCGCCGAGCAGGCGCCGCACGCGCGCCGGTTCCCGCACGTTGCGCAGCCGCACCCGCACGCCCTCGCTGATCTTCAACGGCGCAAGCTCTCCCGCGCGCGCGTCCGACTGCGTCGCCAGCACCGCCGTCTGTATCTCCTCGCGCAGCTCGCGCTTCACCTTGGCCACGCTGCGCTGGGCCTGCGCGGACGCGCGCTTCTGGTCGCCCGTGGCCGTAAGCTTTCCGAGCGTTTCCTGAGCCTGCGCTTCGAACCGGCCGAGCACGAGATCGGCCTGCCGTTCCAGCTCCTTGATCTTGGCCGTTTCCTTCTTCGCCCACTCATCGGCAACCGATTTCTCGCGCGCGGCCAGCCGCTGCCGCTCTTCTTCCAGGCTGCGCCGCAACGCCGCGGTCTCCCTCAACTGCCGGTCAAGCTCGGAGAGGAACCGCGAGATGTCCAGCTCGCGCGTGCCGAGCGCGCTGTGCGCGCGATCGAGAATCGCGGGCGGCAGGCCCAGCCGCCGCGCGATATCGAGCCCGGCGGATTTTCCCGGCGAGCCCAGCCTCAACACGTAGGTCGGCTCGAGCGTCTCCTCGTCGAAGCCCACCGAGCCGTTGAGCACGCCAGGCGTATTGCCTCCGTAGATCTTGAGCGCAAGCAGGTGCGTGGAAGCGATGGTGAACGCGCCCAGCGTGCAGCAGCGGTCCAGAATGGCGACACCGAGCGCGCCGCCTTCCTCGGGGTCGGTCGCCCGGCCCAATTCGTCCAGCAGCACCAGCGAATCCGGCGTGGCGTTCTCCAAAATCTCCCGGACGCGCGTCATGTGCGCCGAAAACGTACTGAGGCTTTCCTGGATCGATTGCTGATCGCCGATGTCAGCCAGCACGCGGTCGAAGAATGGAAACTCGGCTTCCGCGCTCGGCACCGGCAATCCCGCCTGCGCCATCAGCGCCAGGAGGCCGATGGTCTTCAACGTGACCGTTTTTCCGCCGCTGTTCGGGCCGCTGATCAGCAGCATCCGCCGGTCGCCTTCGAGCACCAGCGACACCGGAATCACTTCCTTCTTCTGCCGCCGCAGCACGTCCTCGAGCAGCGGGTGCCGCGCGTCCCGCAGCACCAGGCGCCGCGCTCCCGCCGGGCTGAAACGCGGGATATTGCAGCCGAAATCCACCGCGAACTGCGCCTTGGCGAAGAGCACCTCGAGCTCGGCCAGAATCGCCACCGTCCGGCCGATCGCGTCGGCGTAGTCCCGCAGCCGCGCGGTGTATTCGAGCAGGATGCGGTGCACCTCGCGCAGCTCGTCTTCCGTGAGGCGCACCAGGTCGTTGTTCAGCTCGATGGTCTCGAGCGGCTCGACGAACAGGGTCTGCCCGCTCCCGCTCGCGCCATGGATCACGCCGTCGATCCTCCGCCTCTGTCCGGCCACGATCGGAACGACGAAGCGGTCGTTGCGAATGGTGACGTAGTCCTCCTGGAGCACGCCCTCTTCCTTGTGGTTCCGCACGAAGCGCTCAAGCGATTCCTGAATCGCCGCGCGCTGCCGTTCGATCTCGCGCCGCAGGCGCCCCAGCAGCACGCTGGCGTGATCGGCGACCGTTCCGTCCGGAAGAATCTTGCCCGCCAGATCTTTGAGCAGAGAGCGGAACTCGCCCATGGCCGCTCCGCGCGCGCCAAGCTTCGGAAAGCGATCGGCCACCGCGAGCAGAACCGAGCGAATATCGGAGGCGCGGTCGAGCAGTTCGGTTAGCGCGAGAATCTCCAAAGCTTCGAGCGACGCGCCCTCGATCTTCAACTTCGCGATCGAGACGGTCGCATCCGGCAGGGACCCGAAGCGCAGCCGTACCGCGGCTCCGCGCGCCGCCGCGTGCGGACGCGCGGCCGCATTCAGGTATTCGATCGCCTCTCCGGCATCCGCGAGGGCGCGCTCCACGGCGGCCCGGTCCTCGATCGGCTCCAGCTTCGCCAACTCGACGCCGCCCGCCACGCTCGATACATATCGCGCGAGCAACTGCCGCAATCTGTCGAACTCGAGAAGCTGTGCGCTGGTGTTCATCCGAGAACTCTTTCAATGACGGTAAGCGTGTCTTCCGCGAGCTGGTAGGAAGGCAGCTCCGCGCGCGGAACCCACTCGGCGCGGGAGGCGTCGCTCGAGGGCTGCAACTCCCCGCCTTTGACTTTGCACAGATAGTCGATCAGGACGTAATGATACTCGGCGCGCCCGGTCTGATCGGGCATGATCCGTTCGAAGACCCCGGCGAGGGAGACCGGATCGATTTCGAGGCCGGTCTCCTCCCGCACCTCGCGCCTTATCGCATCCTTCAGGCATTCCCCTGTCTCGACCACACCTCCCGGCAGCGACCATGTGCCCTTCAACGGTTCCTGCCCGCGCTCGACCAGCAGCACGCGGCCGCCCTCCTCGATGATCGCGCCTACCCCCAGGATCGGGCGCTCCGGATAACGGCGGCTATCGCTCATTAGTTCAGGGTACAACGCGGCCGTAAAAGCTCAGGACATTGTCGCCCTGCTTGAGTTCCCGGAACCGCTCGAGCCCGCCATATTTTTCCGCCAGCGGAAAGTGGACCGTATGCTGCGCGACGGTGAGAGCCGGCGGTGCCGCGCCGAGCGCGCCGAGCGCGGCGGCGTACTCGTTTTCGAGATTGTAGGGCGGGTCCAGAAAGACGATGTCGGCTTTGATCCGGCCGAGCGCGACGGTGGTCTTTCCGCAAATCACTTGAGCGCGCTCGTCCAGGCCGAGCGATTTGAGATTCTGCCGGATCACATCCACGGCGGCGTGATTTTTCTCGATGAAGACGGCTTCGCGCGCCCCGCGGCTCAACGCTTCGATGCCCACCGAGCCGGTGCCTGCGTAAGCATCCACGAACAGAGTCCCCTCGATGCGCGGAGCGATGATATCGAAGAGCGTCTCGCGCAGGCGATCCGGGGTGGGGCGCGTGTGCAGGCCGGGCAGCGTCTTCAGCCTGCGGCTCCGCAACTCTCCGCCGATCACTCGCATCAGCCCACCTGCACCAGGCCGTAGCGGCGCTGCCAGTGGCCTCTCAAATAGGCTAGCGTCTGGCGCTGCTCGCTGTCCGTTTCGGGCCGGTCCATCAGGTTGGCCGCGTCGCGGCGGGCGATCTCCAGGATCTCGGCATCCCGCAGGATGTTCGCGATACGCAACGCGGGCAGCCCGGATTGTTTGGTGCCGAAGAATTCACCGGGCCCGCGCAGCTTCAGATCCATCTCCGCAATGTAGAAGCCGTCGCCCGATTCCACCATGGTCCGGATGCGCTCGCGCCCGATGTCGTTCAGCTTGCCGGTGACCAGAATACAGTAGCTCTGCTCGGCGCCGCGCCCGACGCGCCCGCGAAGCTGGTGCAACTGCGAGAGCCCGAATCGCTCGGCCTCCTCGATCACCATGACGGTCGCGTTGGGCACGTCGATCCCGACCTCGATCACCGTGGTCGAAACCAGGACCTGGGTCTCGCCCGATTTGAATCGCTCCATGGCGGCCTCTTTCTCCGAGGGCGTCAGCCGGCCGTGCATCAAGCCGATGCGGAACTGCGGGAATACTTCGCCGGAGAGGTGCGCATACATCTTCTCGGCGGCCTTCATCGCGTTCGTCTCGGACTCCTCGATCACGGGGTAAACCACGTAGGCCTGGCGGCCCTCCTCCACCTTCTGTTTCAGAAAACTCCAGACCTGCTCGATGCCGTCTTCCGTGACGTGCCGCGTGACGATCGGCCTGCGCCCCGGCGGGAGCTCGTCAATGATGGAGACGTCCAGATCGCCGTAGAGCGTGAGCGCCAGCGTCCGCGGGATCGGCGTGGCCGTCATGACCAGCACGTCCGCCAGCGCGCCTTTCTCCATCAGTTTCAGGCGCTGCATCACGCCGAAGCGGTGCTGCTCGTCCACGATTGCGAGGCCGAGTTTTTGGAACTCCACATCCTCCTCGATGAGCGCGTGCGTGCCCACGGCGATGCGAATCAGCCCCGCGGCGACGGCACGCTTGAATTGTGCCTTCTCCGATTTCGGAATCGAGCCGGTGATGAGGGCAATCTGGTAGCGGAGCTTCGCGAACAGGTTCTTGAAATACAGGAAGTGCTGGGTCGCCAGAATCTCGGTGGGCGCGAGGACGGCCACCTGGTAGCCGTTTTCGATGGCAATGATCGCCGCCTCGGCCGCCACCAGTGTCTTGCCGCTTCCGACGTCGCCCTGGAGCAGACGGTGCATCGGCGCGGGCGCTTCCATGTCCCGCGCGATCTCGGCCAGGACGCGCTTCTGCGCGCCGGTCGGCTTGAACGGCAGCATGCGCTTGATCTGCTCGCGCACGCGATCGGTGAGCTGGAACGCGATGCCCGGCAACGCCCGCGCGCTCTTGTGCTTGAGCGCGAGGCCGCATTCGAGCCAGAAGAATTCCTCGTATATCAACCGGAACTGCGCGGGCGAGCGGAACGCATTCAGCAGCCGGAGGTCTTCGCCCTCGGGTGGGAAATGAATCGCGCGGATTGCAGTCCAGAGGTCCGGCAGCTTGAGTTCCTGGCGGAGGCTGGCGGGCAGCGGATCGTCCATCGGGGCCAGCGTTTCGAGCGCGCGGTACACGAGCCTGCGGAAGACACGTGCGGTGATCTTTCCGGCGGCTTCGTAGATGGGGACGATGCGGCCGGTGTGCAGCCCCGCCTCGCCCTCTTCGTCCTCGGCGAGAATTTCGAACTCGGGGTGCAGCATGGAGAGCTCGCCCGAGTAAGTGTCGAACTCCACTTTGCCGTAGAGGGCGATGCGCTGGCCGGGTGCGATCACGCCGGCAAGGTATCCGCCGTGGAACCACTTGCCCATGAGAATGGCGCGCGAGGCGTCGGTGAACGTGGCCTCGAACAGGCCGAGGTTCTTGCGGCGAAAGCCCGCCAGCCGCGCCGTCTTCACTTCGGCGATCACGGTGGCCATCTCGCCCGGCGCAAGCTCGGCGATGGTCTTGACGTTGCTGCGGTCCTCGTAGCGGAATGGCGGATAGGCGAGGAGGTCCTCGACGGTCTTGAGCCCTTTGCCCTCGAGCATGGCGGCGCGCGCCGGGCCCACGCCCTTGAGGTACATCAGCGGAGTCGTGAGCGAAATGTCGGGCAAACCGCTATCTTAACTTGTATGCGCACTGTGGCATTTTTCCTTCTGGCATTCGCCGCGAACGCGGCCGACCTTAAGCTCGGGATCGTCGGGACGGATACTTCCCACGTGATCGCCTTCACCGAGGCTCTGAACAACCCGGCGTCGCCGGAGCATGTTGCCGGGGCGCGCGTAGTCGCGGCTTACAAAGGCGGCAGCCCGGACGTTGAATCCAGCCGCACCCGCGTGGATAAGTTCGCCGAAGAGCTGCATACGAAGTGGAACGTCGAGATCGTGCCGGACATCCCGACGCTCTGCTCCAAGGTGGACGCCATTCTGCTCGAAAGCGTGGATGGCCGCATCCACCTCGCGCAGGCCCGGCAGGTGATCGCCGCGCACAAGCCGATGTTTATCGATAAGCCGCTCGCCGCGACTCTGGAGGACGCACGCGAGATCGCGCGGTTGGCGAAGGAAGCCGGCGTCCCGTGGTTCAGCTCATCCAGCCTGCGCTTCGGCGAGATCGGGACTACGATGAAATCGCCGGATAACATGGGCGTGACCGTGTGGGGTCCCGGACCGCTCGAGGAGCACCATTACCTGGATCTCTCCTGGTACGCGATTCACCCGATCGAGCTGTTGTATACGCTTATGGGAACGGGCTGCGAAGAGGTGACGCGGACTTCGACCGCGGATGCCGACGTGGTTGTTGGCCGCTGGAAAGGCGGGCGCATCGGCAGCGTGCGGGCGCTGCGGCCTTACAGCGGCTTTGGCGCCGTGGTGTTTCGCCCGAAGGAGATCCTGCAAAGCGACCCGAAGGCGAAGGATCCGTACACGCCGCTCGTGAGCGAGATTGTAAAGTTCTTCCAGACCGGCAAGCCGCCCGTGCCGAACGAGGAGACGCTCGAGATTTTCGCTTTCATGGATGCCGCGCAGCGAAGCAAGGCCGAGGGCGGCGCTCCGATGAAGCTGAGGTAGGCCTTACGCCTGGAGCACGGCGTCTTTCTTGGCCGCGAGCGAATGACACACCGGAGAGAGGAAGACGGAGAGCAGGAGCCTGGAGGCGGGGCCGCCGACTATCGTCCGAAGCGCGATCTGCCCGTCTGTTCCCACCAAACTCCACCAAACTTCTGTCCCCACCAAGCCAGCCCAGGGAGTTCCTACGGCAGGATGATTGACATTTTCAGATGTCAGAGTATGATAATGAGGAGATCTTCACATGACGATTTGTGCCAAAGCGATGCGGGTAGCTTTCGTGATGTTCGGACTGTTTGCGACACCCGCATGGTGCGCTGGACCCGTCCTTACACCAGGACAGATCCAGGCCGCAATCCAAAAGGGAAATCAATACAAGTCGGCCGATCAGTTTCTTGAAAAAGGACTCAAAGGCAAGCGCATCAAGATTGCTGGCGCAATGGCTCGCGACGGCATCAGCAAGTACGCCACGTTCTTCAACGATTGGCAATTCGTAGCCGTCGAGTCTGCCGCTGCCCATCAACAAATGCGGGAACTGACGGCGGAAGAAGTTCGCTCCAAAGGGCTGCTGCACGTTTTTGTGGAGGTACGTGGGGGTGGAGTTGTCGGTGTCAGCAGGATCGATAGACGTTACCAGGGAGGAAGAGCGCATCTTGTTTTAAAGGCTGGCGACCGAATCCTTCAACCAATTGATAAGAACATGAGAAGGCAGTCGAATGATGCCGCTGCTTCGCTCTTATGGGGTGCGACGATGCGCAAGATCACGCTTGACTTTGCCTTTGACGTTTCGCCCGCAGACCTGGACTCTCCCGTAACAGTCATCCTGATTGACGGCGATGGCAATAAGCACGAGCAGAAGGCCGATCTGAAAGGCGTCTTGAACGTCGATTAGCTGTTAAAGGAGAACAAGACGTGATTAACAAGCTCAGCGTTGGCGTGCGCCCACCAGGAGAAGATCGCATGCACAGGATTGCAGTTTTCGCCCGTAACCATGAGAGCTACTTGAAAGCCGCGTGCGCAATCAAGGATCCGAGTCAGCTGGTTACGTTCCAATCTGAAAGACGTTGGGTGGGTGCCTGGAAGGCGCTGATCAAGCAAGAGACTGTAAGAATATATTTCGCGCCTATTGGCTCGGAAGCAAAGATCAGGTACGAAGCCACGGTAAAAGCAATCGACCTAGAACCAGTTGCGGATGCGTCTCTGCTCGAGTTCAGGCTGCCAGACACCGTTAACGAAGGTCTGTGGGGGAAGACTCTTTATGCTCTATCGCATTGTCGACCTTGCCTCGAACGCAACATCAGTGCGTTGCAAAAAGAAGACGGAACTCCCCTATCGGACAATTTCGCCTATAGCTATGCACTCGTCCGGGAATCCGATTCTGGCCCTACGGTTGAATGTCACCCGGAAGAGATCCCGGGGGGGGTGAAGTACCCCGAGGGTACCGTCGGCCAAGTCATGGTAAACGCTTATGAACGGAACTTGGCCGCACGTCAGGCCTGCGTAAAGCACCATGGAACGAGTTGCGCGGTCTGTGGATTTAACTTTGGCGCGACTTATGGAGAAATCGGCGCCGGCTTCATTCACGTTCATCACCTCAAGCCTCTGGCTTCCATAAAAGAGGGATACGACGTAGATCCGGTCAACGATCTCACGCCAGTGTGCCCGAACTGTCACGCGATGCTCCACCGTCGCACTCCGCCGTTCTCCGTCGAGGAGTTGGCGGCCTCTATCATGGCCGGCACCACGTAGCAGACCCTCTCGGATGTGGGGAGATCTTCTCGATGTTCACCTGGCTGTATAACGCCCTAACCGCAGAAGTGGCTTTGTCGGGCCTCGAACCTCACACCTGGAGCACGCCATCTTCTTTGGCCGGGAGCGAATAGGGGACCGGAGAGAGGAAGACGGAGAGCAGGAGCCGGGAGGCGAGGCCGACGACGATGACGATCGCGAAGGGCCGCTGGGAGTCGCTGAGAATGCCCGTGGACATGGCCGCGGGCAGCAGGCCGAGGCACGCGACCAGCGCGGTCATCATAATCGGGCGCAGCCGCAGAAAGCGCAGCTTATAGAACGCTCGAGATTTTCGCTTTCATGGATGCCGCGCAGAGAAGCAAGGCCGAGGGCGGCGCTCCGATGAAGCTGAGGTAGCGGAGCGGCCGTCCCGGATTCGGACACCCGATTCCCATTGCCGGGCGGCATCCAAGACCGCCGCTCCGTGTTTACAGTGACTTGCGCTGGCATCTGACCTGCAGCGATGTCTGGCGAGGGAACCTATGCCCAAACTGGAACGCGTTCGCGAAAATGTCTCCGGCTTACCCAGCCCCGGGTATTTCGCCGAGAGGGCGCAGGCCGGATGGAACCTGGTAGGACTCGAATGGGAGCGTGAGGCGTCACCAGATCAAGCGGAGCCAGCCCGGCTCCACGAGGTGCCCTTTGGTCTCCGGATTGCCGCGGATTGCAGGCATCTGGAAGAGAACGAGGAGGAAACTCGCGCGTTGACCGTGATGATGCGGGTCATGGTCGAAGACCGGCCGCTTTCTCAGGTAGCCGACGAGCTCAACCACCGCGGTTTCCGCACCCGCCGCAATACGCGCTGGACGCCCGTCGATGTGTTCAACCTGCTTCCCCGCTTGGTGGAAAGCGGACCCGAGATCTTCAACAGTGAAGGGTGGCTGGCCCGGAAGCGGGGAGGGTAGGGCAAAACCGGGGGCAAAACCGGGGACAGGCAAAACCGGGGACAGGCTGGAAGTTTCGCAAAAGCGGCGAAACTTCGAGTCCGTCCCCGCTTTTGCACGTCCCCGCTTTTGCATTCTCACACCTGGAGCACGTCGTCTTCCTTGGCCACGAGGGAATAAAGCACGGGAGCGAGGAAGACGGAGAGCAGGAGCCGGGAGGCAAGGCCACCGACGATGACGATCGCGAAAGGCCGCTGGGAGTCGCTGCCGATGCCCGTGGACATGGCTGCGGGCAGCAGGCCGAGACACGCGACCAGGGCGGTCATCATGATCGGACGCAGCCGCAGGAGCGCGGCCGCGTGCGTGGCATCCACAATGTTCTGGCCTTCCAGCCGCAGCTTGTTAATGAACGAGTAAAGGATCACGCTGGTCTGCACCGCGACGCCCATCAGGCAAACGAAGCCGAGCCCCGAAGAGACGCTGAAGTTTGTGCCGGTCAGTTTGAGCGCCAGCAGGCCGCCCACCGGTTCGGTCACGAGCACGCTCAGGATGATGATCGCCGGAAATTTCAGGTTGCCATAGAGCGCGAACAGAATCGCCAGGATCAGCAACACGGTGAGGGGCAGAATGATTGCCATCTGGGTGCGCGCCGCCAGATACTCTCCGTATTCCCCGCCCCAATCGAACCGGTAGCCGATCGGCACTTTCACCGCCTCGGCCACTTTGCGCCGGGCCTCGCCGACCGCGCTCGCCAGGTCGCGTCCCTCCACGCTATACTGCACGCCGATATACCTAGAGTTGCCCTCGCGATAGATGAAAGACGCTGAGTTTTCCACGTGGATGTCGGCGAACTGGCTCAGCGGCAGGTGCTGGCCGTCGGGGGTGGTGATCAGCAGGTTTTTGATGGCCTCCATGTCTTTGCGAAACGGCTCCTGCATTCGCACCACGAGGTCGAATTGCTGCTCTCCCTGAATCACCTGCGTCGCCGCGCTGCCGCCCAGCGCAGTCGAAACCAGCGTATTCACGTCGGAGACGTTCAGCCCGTAGCGGGCGATCTTCTCGCGGTCCGGCTGAATGGTGAGGCTGGGCTGGCCCAGCTCCCGGACCACGGTGATGTGGCTGATGCCTGGCACCCGGGAGATGATACGCCTCACTGCTTCGGCCTTCTCCTCCAGCACGGACAGGTCCGGGCCGAAAATCTTCACGGCCAGCGCGCTCTTCAAACCCGTCTCCGCTTCGTCCACCGCATCCTCGGCCGGCTGTGTGTAGTTGAAGATGACGCCGGGGAACGCGGAGACTTTCTTCTGGATCGCCTCGATGAGCTGGGGCTTGGTGCGGATTGCGCCATGCCACGAGGAGTCGCGGTACGGTTTCAGCCCGACATAGAACTCGTTGTTGAAGAAACCGGTAGGATCGGTGCCATCATCGGGCCGCCCGAGTTCGTTGGCCACGATCGTAACTTGCGGAAAGCTCTCGAGGATCGTGCGAATCTGCGGGGACAACTTAGCCGCTTCATCGAACGAGATCGTGGAGGAAGTGGTGGCGCGCACCCAAAGTGCGCCCTCGTCGAGGTGGGGCATGAACTCCGCGCCAATGCCGGGGATCAGAGAGAGCGACGCGCCGAAGATCGCAAAGCACACAACTACGGTGACCAGCCGGTGGCGCAGACACTTGTCGAGCAGCCACCCATACAGATCGCGAATGCGGTCGTAGAAGCGAACACGCGGCTCATGCACGTGCCGGCGCAGGAAATATGCGCACAGCACGGGAAGCAGGGTCAGGGTGCAGATCAGGGAACCGGCCAGCGCGAACGACATGGTGTCAGCCATGGGTTGAAACAGCCGTCCCGAGGGCCCAGTGAGCACGTAGATCGGAAGATATCCCGCGATGATGACGGCGACCGCATAGAAGATCGGCCGCTCCACGTCGCGCGCGGCGGCGCGGATTACATCCAGGAGGCTGTACTCGCTGCCGTAGCGCGCGGCCAACTCGCGATAGATGTTCTCCACCATGACGACCGCGCCGTCCACGATGATGCCGAAATCGATCGCTCCGATCGAGAGCAGGTTGGCGGGGATGTGCCGCCAGTCCAGGCAGATGAAAGAGAACAGCAGGGCGAAGGGGATCGTCACGGCCACAATCAGCGCCGTGCGCACGCTGAAGAGGAACAGCCCGAGGATGATCAGGACCAGGACCATGCCGCGCAGCAGGTTGGCTTCCACCGTGCGGGTGGTCTCCTGAATCAGCTCGCTGCGGTCGTAGTAGGGAACGATCTTGACATCCGGCGGGAGGGCGTGCTGATTCAGGCTGGCGGTCAGGTCCTCGACGCGCTTCAGCACCACCTGCGCCTGCTCGCCGACCCGCATGAGGATGACGCCTTCGACGGCGTCGTCCTCGTGCCTGTAGCCGAATTCACCGAGGCGAACCGCGTGGCCGATTTGCACCTGGGCGACATCCTTGACGTAGACCGGGATGCCGCTCCGCTCGGCCAGGACGATGTTGCCGATATCCTCGGTGTTCCGGACCAGGCCCAGGCCGCGGATGTAGTAAAACTGGCCGCCCTGCGAATAGAAGCCGCCGCCGGCGTTCGCGTTGTTGCTCCCCAACTGCTGGACGACCTGCGCGATGGGAATGTTGTAGGCGAACAGCCTCCTCGGGTCGAGAAGCACCTGGTACTGCATGACGGTGCCGCCGAAGCCGGAGTCGTCCGCGACCCCTTCGATGGCGCGGTAACGGCGTTCGAGCACCCAATCCTCGAGGGTCTTCAACTCCTGCGGAGTGCGGTCCGGGCTCTGGAGAACGTAGCGGTAGATCAGGCCGCTCGGGCTGAATAGCGGCTCGAGCCCGGGCGTGACGCCCGCGGGCACGTTGGCATCGGCAACCCGTTCGAAGGCCTGCTCGCGCACGAAGTACGGGTCCGCGCCGAACTGGAAATTCATCTGGACCGACGACAGTCCGTAGAGGGAGATCGACCGGAGCGTGTCCAGCTTCGGTATGCCGTTCATCTCCACCTCGATCGGAATCGTGATGAGGCGCTCCACTTCCTCGGCGGCGTGACCGGGCCACTGGCTGACGATCTCGACGTGCGGCGGCGACAGATCCGGATAGGCGTCGATCGGCAGCTTCAGGAACGAGAACGCGCCCCAGATCATCAGGGCGAGGGACCCGACTACCATCAGGAAGCGCTGAGAAAGCGCGAACGAAACGATGCGCGCGATCATAGGACCGGGTTCGGCACTCCGCTACTGGCCATAGCTGCTCGCGAACTGGAGGAAGACGCTGCCTTCGGATACGACCGGTTCCCCTTCCTTCAGCCCGCTCGCAATCTCAGTCTGCCCATCCTGCTGCGCGCCCAAGGTAACCAACCGTTGCGCGAAGCCGCCGGGCTCGGCTTCGACGTACACGAAAGGCTCATTTTGGGCATTGCGAAGTAACGCCGAGGTAGGGACGGCCAGGATATTGCGCCTGGTCCGCGTGTGAATCACGGCATCGACAAACAAATCCTTCTTGAGGAGTCCACCCGTATTGCGGGTTACGATCCGCACCGGCGTGGTGCGGGTAGCCGGATCGAGCATCGCGCCCACGTAGGCAACCGTGCCGCGGAACACCACGGGGAACGAGGCGTTGGTTTCTTCGACGGGGTCCCCGATCCGGACCGCAAGCAAGTCCCGGTCGAAGATATGACCCTGAACCCAGACGGTCGAAACGTCGCTGATGAGGTAACAGACGGTGGATCCCGCCTGAATCAACAGGCCGGGGGCGATCAGCTTCTGCACGACGATGCCGGAAATGGGCGCGCGGACGGCCAGTTGCGGGGCGATCGGCGCCCCCTGGGCCTCGGCCGCTTCGAGTTCCTGCCGGCTGACGCCAAAGATCTTGAGGGCCTGGAGGGCGTTTTCGAGGTCGGTCCGCGCATCATTGTAGTCGGCCTGGGCGCTTTCGAGGTCTTTGCGCGCGATGGCATTGTGTTCGAACAATTCCTGGGAGCGTTTGATGGTGCGCTCGGCCAGGTCCTGCCGGTTCCGCGCCTTCTTGTAGGTGGCGATGGCATTGGCGACATCCGGGCTGGACACATACAGCAGCGGCTGGCCCTCCTTGACGGCATCCCCCGTTTCGGCGAGCACTCGCACGATCGGCCCGTTCACCTGCGTAATGGCCGGGGTGGTGTGGTTGTTATCCCAGTCCACGGTGCCGGTGGTATGGATGGAAACGGCCCAGCTCGTCCTCCGGACCGGGGCGATTCTCAGGTGCGGCAACTGGTCCTGCGGGACAGTCAAGAGGCTGGCTTGTGTCGCGCCGGCGTCGGCCGGCGAGCTGGCGGCCGCGGGCTTGGTTTGGCTGCAAGCATTGAGGAACAGCAGCGGCAGCAGGGCGCCAAGGGGCCGGACACAAGTTCGCGCGAGCGAGGGCATGCGCAGATTCACTCCTACTGTTGGATTATCGCAGGAAGGGAGCCGGTTACAGGAAATCGGCTTGAGGGCGGGGATTCCCCCCACTCTGCCCTAATGCGCCGCGGCCTGGACCTGCTGGAAGTTCATCACGCGGTCTTCGAAGCTATAGTCGGTATCGCGGCGGGTGTGGTGCCGCAGGTACCAGCGATAGGTTTCTTTCAGGCCGGTGAGGAAATCGGTGCCCTTGAAACCCAGCACCCGCTGCGCTTTGGTGACGATCTGGGTGATGGGCGGCAGATCGAAGTACACCCCGAAGTAAAGGCTCGATCCCATCGGGTTTCCGCCCATATGGTGGATGCGCTCGCGGGGCACGCGAACGACGGTAGCCCTTTTGGCGGCGGCATCGGCGAACGCCTGGACCGCCTCGGCCTGCGTGATCGCGCGGGAATTGGCGATGTTGAAGGCATGGCCGACCGCGTTCGGCTCCTCCATCGCTCGAAGGCACGCGGCGACCAGGTCCTTGATGTAGACGAATTGCATGAGCCGCCGGCCGTCTCCCGGCAGAATGATCTGGCGGTTGTCCCGCATGCGGTCCCAGAAGAAGGCCTCGCGGTAGAACGGATTTCCCGGCCCGTAAATGAACGGCGGCCGTATGGTGACCGCGGGAAAGCCGTTCCGCTGGTGCAGCCGGAACAAAGCGCGCTCGCTCATGGCCTTGTTGCGGGAGTAGGGGTCGGCATGATCGTCGGGCGCCAAGGCGTCGCCTTCATGGTGGTTCAGGCCGTCTCCGTAAGCGGCGACGCTCGACATGAAGATATAACGGTCGAGCCCGTTGCCGCAGCAGGCCCGCGCCGTCGCCTCGACCTGGGCGGCGGTGGTGCCGCGCTCCCAATCGTAGACGTTGTCGAAGACCGCGTCGAACTTCGCGCCCTCGAGCGCCCGGCGGGTCGCCTCGGGGTCGTTGCGGTCGGCCTGGATGCTATTGACCCGCTTCCCCAGATCGTGGGCGGGCTTGCGATGCAGCACCCAGACCTCGTGACCGGCCTTCAACAGTTCGGACACGAGCGCGCGCCCGATAAACAGCGTGCCGCCAATGACAAGAACTTTTCGGGGAACGGCGGCGGTTCCCTGGTGTCCGTTGATCATTGCGAAGCCGTTAGTCGTAATACTCCAAGCCAAGATGAGTGATGAGATCCTCTCCGCGCATCCAGCGAAGCGTGTTCTTCAGCTTCATCAACTGGATGAATATGTCGTGCTCGGGGTAGAGCCCCGGAGCGGTCATCGGCGCCTTGAAGTAGAACGAAAGCCACTCCTGAATGCCTTTCATGCCGGCGCGCTGAGCCAGATCCAGAAACAGCACGAGGTCGAGCACAACCGGCGCGGCCAGGATCGAGTCGCGGCACAGGAAATCGATCTTGATCTGCATCTTGTAGCCGAGCCACCCGAAGATGTCGATGTTGTCCCAGCCTTCCTTGGCATCGCCGCGCGGCGGATAGTAGTTGATCCGGACGGCGTGGTAGAGGTCCTTGTACAGCTCGGGGTAGAGGTCCGGCTGAAGGATGTACTGCAAGGCGGAAAGCTTGGTCTCTTCCTTGGACTTGAACGAGCCCGGATCTTCGAGAACCTCGCCGTCGCGGTTGCCGAGGATGTTGGTTGAAAACCACCCGTGGACGCCGAGCATGCGCGCCTTCAACCCGGGCGCGAGCAGCGTTTTCATGAAGGTCTGGCCGGTCTTGAAGTCCTTGCCGGCGATGGGGAGCTGCCGCTCCCGCGCCAGTTCCAACAGGGCGGGATTGTCGGTGGTCAGGTGCGGGGCGCCATTGGCGTGCGGGACGCCGGACTTCAACGCCGCATACGCGTAAATCTGGCTGGCGGAGATGTCCGGATCGTCTTTCATCAGACCGCACTCGAAATCCTTCAGCGTTTGATGGACGGCGGCCGGCCTATGGAAGACCTCGGTGGAACCGCACCAGCACATCACCAGGCGGGAGGCGCCGCTCGATTTGCGGAACTGCTCGATGTCGTCCATGACCATCCGAGCCTTGTCCATCTTCGTGCCGCCCTGCTTGACGTTCGGCCCCTGCAGGCGCTTTACGTACTCGGGGAAGAAGACGGCCTTCATCGGGCGGATGGCCGAAAGCGGCTCTTTCAACTGGTCGAGCAGGGTGCGCTCGAGCACGCCGGCGTTGAGCGCGGATTCGTAGGCGCTGTCCGGGAAGATGTCCCAACCGCCGAACACCAGGTCGTTCGGGTCCGCGAGGGGGACGAAGTCCTTGACCTTGGGCGCCCTGCCGTCGGTGCGCTTTCCCAGGCGGATGGTCGCCATCTGCGTGAGGGAGCCGATCGGCTTACCCAATCCCCGGCGGATCGCTTCGACGCCCGCGATGAGCGTGGTGGTCACAGCGCCCAGTCCGGGGGTGAGAATGCCGAGTTTTCCCTCCGCCGGCGCGATTTGGACATTATCTTTCCCGGGCAACGATGATCTCCTTGAAGCCGAAACTAAAAGTGCGTGAAGCCCCATGATATCACCAATTTGGCCTCACGCCGCCGCTGGAGCGGGCGTTGGCGGCGCCGAGCCCTGTACAGGCGATAAAATGGGGCATGTCCGATCGTGCGCTTGCCACTATCAGCACTCTGGTCGTGGACGACGAACAGCTTGCCTCCGACGAATTGGCGTACCTTCTCAAGGAATACCCGGACATTGAAGTAATCGGGTCCGCGAGAAACGGCTTGCAGGCGCTGAAGCTGATCGAGGACCTGGAGCCGGATCTGGTCTTCCTGGACGTCCAGATGCCCGGCATGGACGGGCTGGGCGTGATCCGCGCGCTAAAGGACAAGAACGTTCCTCTGCCCTACTTCGTGCTGGCCACCGCCTACGACCAGTACGCCATCGAAGCCTTCCGGCTGGAGGCGCTCGACTACGTGCTGAAGCCGATCGAAAAGGACCGCCTGGAAATGTCGATCGGCCGCGCCCGGCGAGCGATCCAGGAGAAGGCCAAATCGCAGCCCGCCCAGGCTCCGGTCGAGCGCGTGGGACCGCAGCGCACCAAGCTGATGATCCGAAGCACCAACCGCAACTTCATCGTGGACGCCAACGACCTGATCTACGCGACCATCAACGACGGGCTGATCACGATCGTCGCGGGGGGCCTCGAAGGACAGTCGAATTACCGGACCATCGAAGAGCTGCAGTCGAATCTCGATCCGGATACGTTCTGGCGCGTCCACCGCTCCTTCCTCGTGAATATCAATCGCATCAAGGAAGTGATCCCCTGGTTCAAATCGAGCTACCTGGTGCGGATGGACGACAAGAAGCAGACGGAGATCCCGGTGAGCCGCGTCCAGACCAAGCGGCTCCGCACGCTGCTCAAGCTGTAGAAGCGGCGCTGCGCACGTCAGTATTCCATTTCGACTTGGCGCAGACACTTCTGCTGCCGCGCCGGGACTCGTCCCGGCGCTTGGCGTCCGTACGGAAACAAGGGTCGAGACGAGTCTCGACCCGGCAGACTAAGAGGCTGCGCCACGGCTTGCTTTACGGCACGTCTTCGAGGATCAGGCACTTCAGATAGTGCGTCTCGGGAACCGTGAGCAGGATAGGATGATCCTGTGCCTGGGTGCGGCGGTCGAGCACGCGCAGCGTCCGGCCGGCGTCGAGCGATGCGCCCGCGACCACTTCGAGAAGCATCGCCTCACTGACGTGGTGGGAACACGAGCAGGTGACGAGAATACCGCCGGGTTCGAGCACCTGGAGCGCGCGCAAGTTGATTTCCTTGTAGCCGCGCGCGGCGCCTTCCAGGCTGCCGCGGGATTTCGCGAACGCGGGTGGGTCCAGGATCACCATCGAATACGGGCGCCCCGAGCCGCGCAGACCGCTGAGCAGATCGAACACATCGGCCTCGCGGAAGCTGACGTTCCCGATGCCGTTGGCCATCCGGTTGCTCTCAGCTATTTCGAGCGCGGCAGCGGAACTGTCGACGCCTTCGACGGATTCGCACTTCGACGCGATGTGCAGGGCAAAGCCGCCCGTCGAGGTGAAGCAATCGAGCGCGCGGCCTCTGGCATAGTGAGCCACGGCCAGGTAGTTCTCGCGCTGATCGAGGAATATGCCGGTCTTCTGTCCGTGGACGAGATCGGCGCCGAGCCGCAGGCCGTTCATGCGCACCTCGACCACCTCCGGCGCCTCACCCGCGAGGACGCCGGAGATAAGAGGAAGATTCTCGTGACGCCGGACCACCGCGCCGTTCCGTTCAATGACGGCCCGGGGCGAGAACAATTCCCGGAGCGCCGCCACGATTTCCGGCTTGGCGCGGTCCATTCCCTGATCGAGAGTTTGGATGACCAGGTAGTCGCCGTAGCGGTCCACGATCAGAGCGGGCAGCAGGTCCGCCTCACCGTGCACGACGCGATAGGCGTCCGTATCCGAGACGAGCCTGCGGCGCAGTTGCTCGGCGGCGGCGATCCGGCGGAGGAAGAACTCCCTGCCTATGGGTTCGGGATCGCGGCTGAGCAGGCGCAGGCAGATCTCGGAGGACGAACTGTAGTGGGCCGTTCCGAGCGGCCTCCCACCAGGGCCGGCCACACGCACGGCTTCGCCACCCTCGGCGGCGCCTCGATCGACGACATCCGATACGAAAACCCAGGGATGACCCGAAGCGAGCTTTCCGGCTCCCTTACGGCTGATGCGAACGGTTTTCAAGGCTCAGTGTCCTGACAACACCAGGATGTCTGTGTGGGGCGGGCGTCCACCCGTGCGCAGGACGTCCCCGTCCCGCCAATGCCGGACCTGGAGGTCCGTCGCAGTCCTGGCCATAGACGTTACATTCCGCCCCGCACGGCCATCTCGCAATGGGCGAGCCCAACGACTCAGCCGCTCATCCGCAGCCAGCTATTGGCCGTCATCTGCAGCGGCGAGCTAGACACTACACGTCCGCTCTCCGCGGAGAACGGAGATCGCCTCCCGGTATGCACCCTCCCCAAGCCAAGACGGCTGCTTTTCCTGCATTCTCCTCCAGATTGCCCCATCCTCCGGTGTCCGGATGCAGTGCTGGACGTTCTTGAAGAAGTAGCGCTCATGCCGTTGGTCTTGTCCTATCCAGGCATCCGCGACGCTGTCCGCACCGGCGCGCGGCTCGTCAGCCCTGGTGGCTGTTGCAAGAACCACGTCAAGATCGACGGCGGAATCGTCAACAGCTACCGCTGGCCATGGAACGCTGAGCAATCCGTCTTTGTCTACTGGGGGAATCGGGAACGCCACCTTCTTGTGGAAAACATCAGCCCACTCCCGAAGCCAGTGAGCTGAGGCAGCTTGGTCACGGAACACGAGCCCAACGCAGCCCCATCCCGTCCGCGCTGCGATGCTCCCGGACTTCGCGTGACGGTCCTCCGCTTTCCAAAGCTCCTCCGCCTCGGAGAGAAGTGCGCCGACATCGGGGATGCGATTCCTGCAAGGCACCAGGACTCCATGTCCCGACGGGCTATCAGTGGCAAACGTCATTGTGAAGCAGCAGCCCCAGCTCTGGGATCGTCTTCCGTAGCGAATCGGCACCCTCACACTTACCGCCTGGTCAAGCACGAGGCGCGACTTACGCCACGCTTTCCTCGCGGAGTCCCAGAGCAAGGACCCGATAATCAAGATTCCGCCACGCATGATGTCCCCCGCGCTTGGTGTCTAACGGCCCGGGCACTCAGGCGCGGCCGGGGGCCACCACCTGCAGCGCTTCCATAGGCAGCACATTACTCATCGATACCATCATAGAACTGCGTTTGCACCTCGGAATCGAGCGGCAAACTCGCCTCTAGGATCACCAGCGAGTTCAGTAAAACCTCGCGGTCCCGACTTGGGTCCGAGATTGGGATCAAGGGGAATTTGCCGCCGTGAAAGAGGTTATTTCGCACACAACAAATCATCCGTAGAAGCCATATCAACAGGGGCTCTTGCCCGCCGTATTGTTGGCGGTCCGACCAACTCATCTTGTCGCCCACGCGAAGTTGCTTCCGCGGCGGCTGATCTTGGAAGTACTTGACGGCGGCCTGCAACTCCGCCGAGCCCTCAGGGTTGAAGTTGTGCTTGTAGTCTGAGGCGAATCCATTCCAGTTCGGCTGTGCATCGTCCGTGCCCTTCTTCAGGTACTTGCCGGACCGCTTGAGGGCGTATTCCATGCGCGAAAAGAAGACGAAGAAGTTCCATGCGAGTTGTCGATCCTCGCTGTCCGCGATGCGGCGGATTACGTCCGGTACAGGAATTTGCATTAGTGTCGCCCCTGTCTAATGTTCCGGATCAGCGGCGCCGCACCAGCAGCGCCGAGCATGGAACCAGGGCGCTATCGCGAGGTTCGCTGGTTCCGCTTTGTCAGCCTCTTTCCTTGCTGAAGTCAGAGCCACCATCCGGTCGAATCCAATAACGGAACCTAAGCTCATCGGAATGGCCCCCGCGCGTCGTATCGCCGACGGCCTCAATGCGTAATAGAGCGAAGAACCCTGTTGTATTCTGAAGAACCACAAACTGGCCCACTGCGGGGCACCGAGTCCGAGAGGTGAAATCCAGCGTTGAGACATCGCCGAGAGAACCGAAGTCGGCTCCGACTGGAGCCACAGCGACCCCGCGAAGCGAGGGTACGTCGTTGTAGCAGTGAATACTCCTGTCGCTGGCACGAGTCCACCTCGACTCGAATCCCAGTTCTCCGTATCCAAGCTCAAATCTCCCATCGTGCGAGCTGTAGTCGAACGTCACTTCGCCGGTCAAGGATGGGCTGTGCGGCGCGGGTAGCGCGTTGGCCTTTGATAGGATGATTGGTCGCCCAAGCTTCTCCAATATCTTGCTCGCCAAGACTTCGGGAGAGATGCGCCTTGCATCCAGGTAGCTGACGGTCGGCAGAAGGCCCTCGATGGCCGTGTCATCGAGTCTGACAGGAAGAATGTACTCACCTCGCTCGGTTAATGCCCGCGATTGCGCTGCGCGTCTTTCATGGTTTGTCCACACCTTTTCCGTGTAGTGCCGGGAAATAAACATAACGACGTATCGCTCCGCTTTGGAATAAACCTCGATCAGATGTGTATAGAGGTCCTTGCCCCACAGATTGACGTCGCTGTAATCGTCATAGAAAAGCGGCACATCGTGGCTCTGGAGAAACCGCGCGACCATTTCAACGTAGGTCCGGTCCTCGCCTGCGAATGAAAGCGCGATCTCATAGCGTGACATGGCCTGCCGCTATTTTAACGCCCATAGAAGTCCTGGAGGACTGCCTCACATCATTTTTCAAGGCTCAGATCGGCCTCGGCAACGCCATCTTCTGGAGACGCGCGATGCGGTCTTCCGTCGGGGGGTGAGTCGAGAACAGACGCATCATAGCCCCGCTGGAGAACGGCTTAATGATGAACATATGGGCGGTGGCCGGCGAAGCGTCCATGGGGATGCGCTTCGACCAGCCTTCAAGTTTCTGTAACGCCGAGATCAGCTCGTTGGGATTCCCGGTATACTGCGCGGAGGTGGCGTCGGCGGCGTACTCACGGGTGCGGGAGACCGCCATCTGAATCAGCATGGCCGCGATGGGGGCCAGGATGAGCATGAACAGCCCTCCAAAGGCGCCGCCTCCGCCCTCGTCGTCGTCGCGCGAGCCGCCGAAGAAGAAGGTCATTCGGGCCAACATGGTGATCGCCGCGGCGAGGGTTGCCGCAACGGAGCTCGTCAGGATGTCGCGATTCTTGACGTGGCCGAGCTCGTGGGCCAGAACGCCTTCGAGCTCGCGATCGTCCATGACCTGGAGAATGCCCGCCGTGACCGCGACCGAAGCGTGCGCTGGGTTGCGTCCGGTGGCGAAAGCGTTGGGCGACTGCTGGGAAATCAGAAACAGCCGGGGCATCGGCAGGCCCATTTTCTGGCAGAGGTTCTGAACGATGGGAGCGAGACGCCGGTAAACATCCCAGTTCCGCGACTCGCTGACCGGCTGCGCGGAATACATCGCCAGGGCGATCTTATCCGAGAAGAAGTAGCTGGCGAAGTTCATCGCCACGGCCAGCGCGAGTCCCAGCCAGAGGCCGTTTCGCCCTCCAAAGTACTGGCCTCCGAGCAGCAGGACGCCGCTCAACAGGCCCAACAGCAGAGCGGTCTTCAGGTTATTCACGTGCGGCCTCCAAGCCTTATTCTGACACACGGCTTGGCGCGTGCCCTCAGGACCGCGCGGGATCCCCTGATCCCGCCCAAGGCCGGCCAGGGGGCCGTCCGCGGACGAGGGCGGGCGCCACGCGGCGATGCGGGAATTACTCAGTGACGTCGATCTTGATGGTGCGGGGCTTGGCCAGTTCCTTCTTCGGAAGGGTCACGGTCAGAACACCGTTCTTGTACTCGGCCTTCACCTTGTCGGGCTCGACGGTCTCCGGAAGGCTGAAGAACCGCTGGAACTCGCCGTAGCTGCGCTCGATGCGGTGATAACCGGTGCCTTTGCCCTCGACCTTCTCGAATTTCCGCTCGCCCTTGATTGACAGGGTGCCCTGCTCGATCTGGATGTTGATGTCCCGGAGACTGACATCGGGGATGTCGGCCTTGAGGACCAGCTCATTCTCGGTCTCGAGGATGTCGACCGACGGTGTCCACGGGCGGGCAGTCGGCTCACTGAACAGGCGGCTCACGGCATCCTGGAAGAGACGGACCCCGGTCGGGAAGTCCACATCGGCGAACGGGTCATATTTAGTCAGCGGCATGATTTGGATTCCTCCTTACAACACAAGCATAAAATATGCGCTTAAACATGTCAAGTATTTATTAGCATAAAATAGTAAGGAGTTCTGCCAGAGGCAAGAATGCGACGAAGAGGGCGTACGGAGGGAGGGAACCAGCAGGCAGGAAGGGTCTGGGGCGAGCGGGGATGCTCGCCCATTTGTTATTGCAAAGAAGAGGGTTACTGCTGGGCTTCGGGTTCTCCCTCCCCGCGGCCTTCGCGGATGGCCTTGAGGCGCTCTTCGCGGCGCTTGGCGCGGTCCGCCGCGCGCTTCACCAACTCCGAGCCGACCAGTTCGATCATGGCCTGCTCGGCGCCATCGCCTTTGCGAGGTCCAAGGCGAACGATACGGGTATAGCCGCCCGTCCGCTGCCCAAACCTCGCACCCAGCGTTTCGAAGAGCTTCTTCACGGCCGCCGGCGTGGTCAGGAATGCCGCCGCCTGACGCCGCGCGTGCAGCGTATCGTCCTTCGCCAGCGTAATCATGTTCTCGACCAGGGGCCGGACCGCCTTGGCTTTCGGGACCGTGGTGATGACGCGCTCCTGATCGATGACGGCGGTAACGAGATTCCGAAACAGCATCTTGCGCGCCGCGAGCGTACGCCCCAGCTTAAATCCACCGACTTTATGTCTCACGGTTCTTCTCCTACTCGCTCAGGCTTTCGTACGGCTCTTTGTCGTCGGTACCGGCCTCGCCGGCGGCCTCGGTCTCCGAGGCGGGCTGGTTATCCTCGTCGTCCTCGTCGAGGTCCTCGCGACCCTCCTCGTCCTCGTCGCGCGGCCGCTCGCTGGGCGGAGTCGGGGTCACCGGCTGGCCGCTCCCGGAAATGAGCCGGCCCTGCGCGTCGAACTTCATGCCGAACTGGAGGCCCATGCCGGAGAGGATCTCCTTGATCTCGTTCAGCGACTTGCGGCCGAAGTTCTTGGTGCGCAGCATCTCGGCCTCGGTCTTCTGCACCAGGTCGGCGATGTTCTGAATGTTCGCGTTCTTGAGGCAGTTGTAGGAGCGGACACTGAGTTCCAGCTCGTCCACCGACCGGCCGAGGATCTCGTTCATCTGATCCAGCGCGCGCTCGGCCGGCTCCTCGGCCGCTTCGGGCAGCTCTTCGAAGTTGATGAAAATCGACTGGTGGTCTTTCATCAACTTGGCGGCCTGGCCGATGGCGTCCTGGGGGGAGATCGCGCCATTGGTCCAGACCTCGAGGGTGAGCTTGTCGTAGTCGGTCGTCTGGCCGAGACGCGCGCCCTCCACCGAGAAGTTGACCTTGCGCACGGGCGAGTGGACCGAATCGATGGGGATGTATCCGAGCGGCAGATCCTCGTCGAAGTTACGATCGGCGCTGACATAACCGCGTCCGGCCTTGAGGCGCATCTCGATGCTCAACTTGCCGCCCTCGCTGACGGTGGCGATGTGCAGGTTGCGGTCGAGCACCTCGACATCCTGATCGGTCTCGATTTGCGAGCTGATCGCCTCACCGGGTTCCTCGATGCGAAGGCGCGCTGTGCGCACGCCCTCGCCGGTCATTTTGAAGGGAATCTGTTTCAAGTTGAGAATGATGTCGGTGGCGTCCTCGACCACGCCCGGAATCGGGCTGAACTCGTGCGCCACGCCTTCGATGCGCACGGCGGTGATCGCCGCGCCCTCGATGGAGCTCAATAATACGCGGCGCAGGCCGTTTCCGACGGTGGTCCCAAAACCGCGCTCGAATGGCTGCGCGGTGAACATGCCGTAGCGGTCGGTCAGAGTCTCCGTGTTGGCAACCAGGCGCTTGGGCTTCTGAAAACCTTTGAACATAGCTGAGTCCCTATCCTCACGACGTGAACGCGGGGACCTCGCGGCTTTCCACGCCCCGCGTCTCCCGGTTTCCGTAGTTCATTGAAAACTTACTTCGAGTACAGCTCGACGATGAGCCGCTCGTTGACCTGAATCTGGACCAGGTCTTCGCGTTTCGGCAGGCCGATGACGCGGCCCTTGAGGCCGTCGCGGTCCACCTCCAGCCAGTTGGGAGAGGGCAAATGGGCCGTCGCATCCCGCGCGGCCAGAATCGCCGCATGATCGCGGCTCTTCTCCCGGATCTCGATGAGGTCGCCGACCTTGACGGTAAAGGATGGAATATTCACCTTGCGCCCGTTCACTTGCACGTGGCCGTGGCGCACGATCTGGCGGGCTTGGGGACGCGAGGAGCCGAAACCCATCTTGTATACGACGCTATCGAGGCGGCGCTCCAGCATGCTGAGGAGGTTGTCGCCGGTGACGCCCTTCATTTTCGACGCCTTCTCGAACAGGTTGTGGAATTGTGTTTCGAGCAGGCCGTAGAAGCGCTTCAATTTCTGTTTCTCGCGGAGTTGCAGGCCATAGCCGACGATCTTGGGCTTGCGGTCTTTCCCGTGCTGCCCGGGGATGAAGTTGCGCTTCTCGACGGCGCACTTCTCGGTGTGGCAGCGCTCGCCCTTGAAGAAGAGTTTCATCCCTTCGCGGCGGCACAGCCGGCAAACAGCATCGTTGTATCTTGCCAAATCTTCTCCCCCTACCTGTATATCAGGTGCAGTTTACGGCCGCTGGGCGGCCTTCTTCCTGCTTGGGAACCGCTCCCTCACGGTCGCGGCTCAATTTACACTCTTCTCTTCTTCGGCGGACGGCAGCCATTGTGCGGAATGGGCGTGACATCGCGAATCGCGAGAACGTTGAGCCCGACGGTAGCCAGCGTCCGGATGGCGGACTCGCGGCCCGCGCCCGGACCCGCCACGCGCACCTCGACCGTCCGCATTCCGCTTTCCTTCGCCTTATTGGCCGCGGTGAGCGCGGCCTGCTGCGCGGCAAAGGGCGTGCCCTTGCGCGAACCCCGGAAGCCGAGGGAACCGGAACTGGACCACGCCACCACGTTCCCGGTCTGGTCCGTGATGGTGACGATGGTGTTATTGAAGGTCGCCTGAATGTGGACCAGGCCGAGCGGAATGTTCTTCTTTTCCTTCTTCTTGAAGGACTTCTTCTTGGTTGTCTTGGCTGGTGCTTTGGCCATTACGCCTCTCTAGGTCTTCGACGCCGACTTCTTCTTGTTGGCGACCGTGCCGCGCCGCGGTCCTTTGCGGGTGCGGGCGTTGGTGTGGGTGCGCTGTCCGCGCACGGGCAGCCCGCGCCGGTGCCGGAGCCCGCGATAGGAGCCCATCTCGATGAGCCGCTTGATGTTCATCGAGATCTCTTTGCGGAGGTCGCCCTCGACCGCGCCTTCTTCCTCGAGGATCTGGCGGATGCGGCTGATCTCATCCTCGCTCAGGTCCGCAACCTTCTTGTCGGCGTCCACGCCCGCCCGGTAGAGAATCGAGTTCGACCGGGCCCGGCCGATGCCGTAGATGTAGGTCAGACCGATCTCGGCTCGCTTCTTGTTCGGCAAGTCCACGCCCGCGATACGCGCCATGTCTTACTCCCTTACCTTTACCTTACCCTTGACGTTGCTTATGCTTCGGATTCACACAGATGACCCGGACCACTCCCGCGCGGTGGATCACCTTGCACTTGTCGCAGATTTTCTTCACGGATGCTCGAACCTTCATGATCCCTCTCTCAATACCCGGGTAATCCGCCCTCGTCCCGGATCGTGCGGAGAAACCTCAACGCAAACCCGATCGCCGGGACGGACCCGCACGAAATTCTTTACCGCGGCGCCGGCGGCGTGCGCCAGAACCTGCTCCCGCGACTCCAACTCCACGCGGCAGGTCGCATTCGGGAGCAGCTCCAACACCGTCGCGACCAGCGCCTTCGCCTCGGCCATCGCCGGTCAGGGCCTCGTCAACACCCACGGCCCATTCGAGGTGACGGCCACGCAGTGCTCGAAATGCGCCGAATAGGAACCGTCGCGGCTTACCGCCGTCCAGTGGTCGCGCAAAACCCTCGCATCCGGCTTGCCCGCGTTCACCATGGGCTCGATGGCCAGCACCATGCCTTCCTTGAGCCGCGGGTTCTCGTTCTTCCGGTCCACATAATTGGGCACCTGCGGCTCCTCGTGCAAGTGAGTCCCAATGCCATGGCCCACGTACTCGCGCACCACCGAAAAACCGTTCGAGACGACGTGCTTTTCAATCGTCCCACAGATATCGAAAAGCCGATTCCCGAGCCGGACCTTTTCGATGGCCAGCTCGAGAGACTCGTTGGTCACCTTCAACAACCGCTCGATCTCGGGGCCCACCTCGCCGATCGGGATCGTGACCGCCGAATCGCCGTAGTAACCTTCCAGTTCCACTCCCGTGTCGATCGAAACAATATCGCCGGGCTTCAACGCCCGCTTGGCCGACGGCATGCCGTGCACGATCTCTTCATTCACCGAGGTACACAGCACGAACGGGTATTTCGATCCCGCCGCCGGCCCGTAATAGCCCTTGAAGGCGGGCCTCGCGCCGGCATCGCGCATCATCTTCTCGGCCGCCGTCTCCAGATCCAGCGTGGTAACGCCCTCGCGCACCAGCTCGCGGAGCTTCTGCAAGATCTGCCAAACCAGCACCCCGCTCCGCCGCATTTTTTCGAGCTCGGCGGGTGTCTTGCGAATGATCATTCCTTGTCCAGGCGCTCCAGGATCTGAGCAGTCAGCTCCTCGGGAGCGCCGTTGCCGCCCACCACCTCGACCAGCCGGTATCCGTTCGAGCGGAAGAAGTCCATCACGGGCAGAGTCTGCTCGTCATAGGCTTTGAATCGCTTCCGCATCACTTCTTCCTTGTCGTCCTCCCGCTGCACCAGCGGGGCGCCCTCCCGGTCGCAGACGCCGTCGCTTTTCGGAGGATTCGAAACCAGGTTGTAGGAGGATCCACAAACCGGGCACTGGCGGCGGGCAGCAATCCGGGCGACTATTATATTGTAATCCACTAGCAAGTTAACTACCACTTTCGCCTTCCGGAGCCGCATCAGAAGGCACTCGAGCATGCCTGCCTGCTGCAACGTGCGCGGATAGCCGTCGAGGATGAACCCGTTCAGGCAGTCCGGCTGTCCGAGGCGGTGCTCGACGACCCGGTTGACCAGCTCGTCGGGAACGAGCTGCCCGGCGCTCATGATCGCCTGGATCTCGTGGCCGAGTTCGGTGCCCTCCTGCACGTTCTGGCGAAAGATATCGCCCGTCGAGATGTGCGGCACGTCGAACGCGTCCGACAGCAGGACGGCTTGGGTGCCTTTTCCCGATCCGGGAGGTCCGAACAACAGCAGTGCGAAGTTGGTCATCTGGGAGTTTAAAACACGCTTCTGCGCCCGCGGATTCTTCCCGAGCGCGGCGTAAAGCCTTCGTAGTGGCGCATAATGAGCTGCGCCTCGATCTGGTTGATCGTGTCCATTGCGACGCCGACGACGATCAGCAGGGACGTGCCGCCGAAGTAGAAGGTCACGCCCAGGCCGTCCAGCAGCCATCGCGGCGCGTATTGGTCGATCCAGTCTCCGATCAGCGGCAGGGATTGCAGCTTGATCCCGGAAATCATGATCTCGGGAATCAGCGAAAGCACCGACAGGTAAAGCCCTCCGACCACGGTGATGCGCGAGAGAATCTTGTTCATGTACTCGGCGGTGTTCTTGCCCGGCCGGATGCCCGGAACGAACCCGCCGTACTTGCGCATGTTGTCGGCCGCCTCATTCGGGTTGAAAATGATGGACACGTAAAAGAAGCAGAAGAACATGATCCCGGCCACGTAGGCCAGAACGTAAAGCGGCTGGCCGTGCTGGATGGAGTGCAGCATCGCGCTGAGCCAGGGGCTTTCCTTGACAAAGGGCACCAGCGCCAGCGTCTGCGGAAAAGTCAGAATCGACGATGCGAAAATCACCGGGATCACGCCGCCCGCGTTGACTTTCAGGGGGAGGTGGGTAGCCTGGCCGCCCATCATCCGCCGTCCGACCACCCGCTTGGCGTACTGCACCGGGATGCGGCGCTCGCCGCGCTCCACCAGCACGATAAAGGCGACCACGAAAACCATCACGACCAGGATGATGAGCAAGTGCAGCGCAGTCCACTGGCGGGTGACGAAGACGTTCTCGTAGATGTTCTGGACGGCGCGCGGCAAGCCGACCACGATACCGGCGAAGATGATCAGCGACATCCCGTTTCCGATGCCGCGGTCGGAGATCTGCTCGCCCAGCCACATAATGAACGCCGTGCCCGTGGTCAGGGTCAGGATGGTCATCAGAACGAACCCGATGCCCGGGTTGAGCGCGAATCCGCTCGATTGGAGCGTGGTCGCGATGCCGAACGACTGCACCAGGGCAAGGCCGATGGTCAGATACCGGGTCCATTGAGTGATCTTGCGGCGCCCCAGCTCGCCTTCCTTCTGGAGCTTCTCGAGGGTCGGAATCACGACGGTCAGCAACTGGAGGATGATCGACGCGGTAATGTAGGGCATGATGCCCAGGGCGAAGATCGTGAGCCTGCGGAACATTCCGCCCGCGAACATGTCGATGAACCCGAAGACGGTACCCGCGCCGGCGGTATCGAAGAAGTGCTCGAGCTTGTTGGCGTCGATGCCGGGTGTCGGAATGTGCCCGCCCAGGCGGTAGATGGCCAGCAGAAACAGGGTGAACAGGACCCGCTTCCGCAAATCCGGTATTTTAAAGATGTTCGCGGCGGCTTCGAAAAACTTGTTCATGCTTGACTCGCTTCGTCCGCGTCCTTACGGACGCGGCTCGGAATCGTTCACTCGATTACTTGCACGCTTCCCCCGGCGGCCTGGATCTTTTCCTGGGCGGATTTCGAGAACAGGTGCGCTTGAACCTGGATGGGGCGCGTGAGGTCGCCGGAGCCCAGCACTTTCAGGCCATCGCCCAGCTTCTTGACGATGCCGAGCTCGATGAGGCGCGCCGGCGTGAACTCGTCGCCTTCGAGCGCGGCCAGGCGGCCGACGTTGACGATTGCAAACTCCTTCTTGAAGATGTTCGTGAAACCGCGCTTGGGCAGGCGCCGGTGAAGCGGCATCTGGCCACCCTCGAACCCGCGCATCTGGCCGAACCCGGTGACGGACTTCTGGCCCTTCTGGCCGCGCCCGGAAGTCTTGCCGCGCCCGGAGCCCATACCGCGCCCGATCCGGCGCTTGCTCTTCGTCTGGCCCGCCGGAGGCTTCAATCCACTGAGGTTCATATCGTTTCCTATTCGACGATGGCCACAAGGTGCGGCACCTTGGCGACCATGCCGCGAATTCCGGCATTGTCCGGCTTCTCGACCACCTGATTGATTTTCCGCAGGCCCAGCCCGCGGATCACCACTTTGTGCTTTTCGGGGGTGCAGATCGGGCTGCGCACCAGCTTGATTTTGATCGTCGCTTCCGCCATTTTACAGTTTCTCCACTGTAAGTCCGCGGATGCCGGCGACCGAAGCCTTGTCGCGAAGCATTTCGAGCGCCACCACGGTCGCCTTCACCACGTTGTGCGGGTTGTGCGAACCGATCGACTTGGTCGCCACGTTGGCGATTCCAACCGCTTCGATGACCGCGCGAACAGGCCCGCCGGCGATCACGCCGGTGCCTTCGGGCGCGGGCTTGAGCAGCACCCGGCCGCCGCCGTAGCGTCCCTCCACCACGTGGGGGATGGTTGAGCGCTTGACATTGATCTTGCGCAGATTCTTCTTGGCGGCCTCGATGGCCTTCTTGATCGCCGCGGGCACTTCCTTGGCCTTGCCGGTGGCGTAGCCGACCACCCGCGCGTCCGGATCGCCCACCACGACCAGGGCCGAGAAGCTCAGGTTCTTGCCGCCCTTGACCACCTTGGTCACGCGGTTGATCGATACGACGTGCTCTTTCAGGTTCAACCCAGCCGAATCGAGCGGCTTGGTAATCGTTGCCGGTGTAGTTGCCATCTGCTAGAACTCCAATCCAGCTTCGCGCGCCGCGTCGGCCAGCGCCTTGACACGCCCGTGGTAGAGATATCCGCCGCGGTCGAAGACGACCTTCTGGATGCCTTTTTCCTTCGCGCGCCTGGCGATGAGCTGGCCGGTCTGTTTGGCGCCGGCGATGTTGCCGCCGCCCGGTCCGTTCTTCTCCGACGAAGAGGCGGCCACCAGCGTGCGGCCCGCGGCATCGTCGATGATTTGCGCGTAGATGTGTTTCAAGCTGCGGAACACCGCCAGCCGCGGCCGTTCCGCGCTGCCCCGCACCCTGTGCCGGATGCGCTCATGAATGCGCAGCCGGATGTCGTCTCTCGAAATCCTTTGCGTCATTTGCTCGCCGCTCCCGTCTTGCCGACCTTCTTCCGCAACGCCTCGCCCGTGTAGCGGACGCCCTTGTTCTTGTAAGGATCGGGCGGGCGCAGCGAACGCATGTTCGCGGCGACCTGGCCGACCACCTGCAAGTCGTACCCGCTCACGACAATGTGCGTTTGCTTGTCGATCTTCACTTCGATGCCCTCGGGCAGCAGGTACTCGATCGGGTGCGAGTAGCCCAGTGTGAACGTGGCGACCCGTCCCTTGACGTCGGCGCGATAGCCGATACCCACGATATCCAGCTCCTTCGTAAAACCGCTCGAAACACCCTGGACGGCGTTGGCCGCGAGCGCCCGGGTGAGCCCGTGCAGGGCGGCGAACTGGTCGCCGTCGCGAGCCAGCTCCAGCCGGCCATCGGTCTCGACGACGCGAATGCCCGCCGGAATGGGGACCGTTAGTTTACCCTTCGGCCCTTCGATTTTCAGTTCGCCGCCGATCGCCACTTTTACCCCTTTGGGCAGCGGGATCGGCTTCTTTCCGACTCTCGACATGATTCGTACTCCACTAACAGATCTGACAGAGGACTTCGCCGCCCAGGCGCTGCTTGCGCGCATCCCGGCCCGTCATTACGCCTCTGGGCGTTGTCAGGATGTTGACACCCAGGCCGCCGAGCACGTTGGGAATTTCCGTGCAGTTGGCGTATACGCGGCAGCCTGGCCGCGAGATACGCACCAGTTCGGAGATGACCGGCTTGGTGTTGGGCTGATACTTCAAGTAGATCTTGATCGTCTTGCGCGGGCCTTCCTCGGCCACCTTGTAGTTGATAATGTAGCCTTCTTCCCTCAGGATCCGCGCGATCTCGACCTTCAGCGTCGAGGCCGGAACGTCCACCTTGGGGTGCCGTGACTTGATCGCGTTGCGAATCCGCGTCAACATGTCGGCGATTGGATCTGATGTCATCGTTCACCTTCCCGGCCAGGGCTACCGGTTTTATCCGGCACTCCGGCCGATTATCTACCGCTCCCTTACGGTCGCGGCTCCGTCAGCAAGCGGCGCACTTACCAGCTCGCTTTAACGACGCCCGGGACTTCGCCCGCGAGCGCCAGTTGCCGGAAGCAAATCCGGCACAGATGAAACTTGCGCAGATAGCCGCGCGGCCGCCCGCAGCGCCAGCAGCGGTTGCGGTGCCGGATCTTGTACTTCGGCTTCTTCTCGTCTTTCGCAATCTTGGCGGTGGTGGCCATCGATTCTCCTACGGGCGGAACGGCATCCCGAGATGCTTCAGCAGCGCCAGGCCCTCGGCGTCCGTCCGCGCCGTGGTGGTGATCGAAATGTTCATGCCGCGGGTCTTCTCGACCTTGTTATAGTCGATTTCGGGAAACAGCAACTGGTCCTTGATGCCGAGCGTGTAGTTGCCGCGACCGTCGAACGACTTGGTGGAAACGCCGCGGAAGTCGCGGACGCGCGGCAGGGCCACGTTCACCAGCCGGTCCAGGAACTCGAACATCCGGTCGCCGCGCAGAGTCACCATGCACCCGATGGTCATTCCCTCGCGCAGCTTGAAGGCCGCGATCGACTTGCGCGCCTTGGTGACGACCGGTTTCTGGCCGCTGACCTGGGCCAGCTCGGCTACCGCGCCATCCATCAACTTGGGGTTTTGGGTAGCTTCTCCCACGCCGACGTTGATGGTGATCTTTTCGAGCTTCGGCACGGCCATGACGTTGGGGTAGCTGAACTCCTTCATCAGGGCCGGCACGGTGGTGGTCTTATAATGTTCCTTCAGCCTGGCTGCCATACTATTTCTTCTTTATCTCCAGCGCCGCGCCGCACTTGCGGCAAATGCGCGTCCGGTGCGCCTTGGCGCTGGTTGTATCCACGCGGTGGCCGATACGCGAAGGCCCGCAGGTGGGGCAAACCACCATTACGTTCGAGATCGCGATGGGGCTTTCCCGCTCGGCGATGCCACCCTTGATCTGCTTGGAGGGATTCGGCCGGGTGTGCCGCTTCACCATCTGGACTCCCTCGACCAGCGCCCTGCCGGTACGATAGTCCACGCTGAGAACGCGGCCCTCCTTGCCCTGGTCCTTGCCGGCGATCACCTTTACGGTGTCATTCTTCCGGATGTCGATCCGCCTGGGGACGCCGGGCGCCGCGCCCTTCCCTGTTTTGATCGCGGTTTTGGCTGCGACACGCGGCATGTCAGATCACCTCCGGAGCGAGCGATACGATTTTCATGAATCTCTTGTCGCGCAGTTCGCGGGCCACGGGCCCGAACACGCGCGTGCCAACGGGCTCGCCATTGACGTCGATCAGGACCGCCGCGTTGGAATCGAACCGGATGTAGGTCCCGTCCTTGCGGCGGGTCTCCTTGCGCATCCGGACGATCACGCAGCGCACCACTTTCCCCTTTTTGATCGCCGACTCCGGGGCCGCTTCCTTGACGCTCGCCGTCACGACATCACCCAGCCCCGCGCGCAGCCCCTTGTCGCCGCCGCGCGGCAGGATGGCTCTGAGCTTGCGGGCGCCGCTGTTGTCGGCGACCTCCAGCATGGTTCGCATTCCGATCATGGCAATCTCCCAAAACCCGTTACGACGCGGTGAATCATCCCTTCAGACTCCGTCCCGGGCCGCCTTCCGGCTCCGAGGTCACCTGGTCTTCGACGCCAACCAGGGCGGCGCGGCGAATCACGCCGGCCAGCGTCCAACGCTTCAGCCGGCTCAGCGGCCGCGACTCAACGATCCGCACCACGTCCCCGACGTGCGCCGTGGCCTGCTCGTCGTGCGCGTAGAACTTCTTGCGCTTGTTGACAATCTTCTTATAGAGCGGGTGCGGCACGCGCCGCGAGACCTCGACCACGATGGTCTTTTGCATGCTGGTCGAAACCACCTCGCCAACCTTCTCGTTCTTGTGACTCTTCGCCGTCTCGTCAGCCATCGCTTATTCCTTCCGAGCCGGCTCGCCGGCCTTCTCGGCAACCGCCCCGGCGCTCCGCTCGCCGAGGATGGTCAAAATGCGCGCGCGGTCCTTACGCAGGCCGCGGTACTTCTTCAAGCCATCCAACTGCCCCATCCGCATCTGGAAGCGCAGGTGAAAAAGCTGGTCGTTGATGTCGCGAAGCTGGATATCGAGTTCCTTGCTGTCCAGATCCCGAACCTTGTCTGCCTTCATAGCGCTCTCCTACCCGGCCACCTGCGGCCGCGTCACCATTTTCGTGGGGATCGACAGCTTGTGCGCCGCCAGCCGCATCGCCTGCGCGGCGATCTCGCGCGTCACGCCTTCCATCTCGAACAGCACGCGGCCCGGTTTCACCACGGCAACCCAACCTTCCGGCGCGCCTTTGCCCTTGCCCATACGTGTTTCAGCGGGCTTCTTGGTGATGGGCTTGTCCGGGAAAACCCGAATCCACACCTTGCCGCCGCGCTTGATGAAGCGCGTCATGGCGATACGGGCGGCTTCGATCTGGCGGTCCGTGATCCAGGCGCACTCGAGCGCCTTCAGCCCGAAATCGCCGAAAGCGAGCGTGCCGCCCCGCCAGGCTTTGCCGGCGCGGCGCCCACGCTGCTGCTTTCTGTACTTGACCTTTTTCGGCATCAACATAGGCGTGTCTCCCTATTTCGTTTCTTCCGGCTTCGGCGGCGCTGCCGGCTCGTGCTTCAATTCCTGCTTCCAGCCGGGTTGGGGCGGCGTCATCGGAGGCAGAATCGGGCCGCCGGAACGCGCCGGTTGCGGCAGATCGGCCGGGGCCGCCTGGACCACTGGGCCGGCGGGTTCCGCTGCCGGCGCGGGCGGCGCCACGGGCGTCCTGCGGTCGCCACGATCCCCGCGTTCTCCACGCTCGCCGCGCTCGCGGCGGTCTCTGGGCGCGCGCCGCGGCTCGGGCTCGCTCCCGGCGAAGCCTTTCCGGAGCTGCGTGTCGAGCAAATCGCCTTTATAAACCCAGGTCTTGATCCCGATTACGCCGTAGGTCGTATAGGCCTGCGCGAAGCCGTAGTCGATGTCCGCGCGTAGCGTATGCAGCGGAAGCTGGCCCTGCAGATACCACTCGCTGCGGGCAATCTCAGCGCCGTTCAAGCGGCCCGAAACCCGCACCTTGATTCCCTTGCAGCCAAACCGCAGCGCCGAATCCACCGCCTTGCGCATCGCGCGGCGGAAGGCCACGCGCTTTTCGAGCTGCAGCGCGATCGATTCGGCAACCAGTTGGGCGTCGAGTTCCGGCTTGTGAACTTCCTGGATGTCGATGAAGACGTCCCGCTTGGTGGTCTTCGCCAGGTCCTGCTTCAGCTTCTCGATCTCGGCGCCCTTGCGGCCGATGATGATGCCCGGGCGCGAGGTGCGAATCGTAATGCGCAGCTTGTTGCCGGGCCGGTCGACCTCGACCGAGCTGACGCCCGCCGCCTTGAGCCGCGTCCGGAGGTCGCCCTTGAGCTTCATGTCCTCCATCAGCAGCTTGGCGTATTCCTGCTTGGCGAACCAGCGAGACCGCCAGGTCTTGCTCACGCCCAGGCGAAATCCGTAAGGATGAACTTTCTGTCCCATCGTCTGTCCTTAGCCCTCGGCCCCGGTTTCCCGTTCGGCAACCGTAATCGCGATGTGCGCCATGCGCCGCTGATAGCGGAACGCGCGGCCCATCGGCGCCGGGCGCAACCGCTTCTGGCGCGGCCCTTCGTTGACGTACGCTTCCGCCACGAACAGTTTGTCCACGTCCACGTCGGCGGAGCGGTTTTCGGCGTTCGCGATGGCCGAGCGCAGCACCTTCTCGACCACCGGTGAAATGCGCTTGTTGGTCGCGCGGAGGATGTGGATCGCCTCCCCGGCATTGCGGCCGCGGATCAGGTCGACCACCAGCCGGGCCTTTTGCGGCGACACCCGGATGTATCTTGCTTCGGCTCTTGCTTCCATCGTGTCCCTCGAACTCTAGGCCGGCTTGGCCGTTTTCTCCGTCGCGGCTTTTGCCGAGTGGCCCTTGAACGTTCGCGTCGGCGAGAATTCGCCCAGCTTGTGGCCGACCATGTTTTCGGTCACATACACCGGGATGAATTTCTTGCCATTGTGTACGGCAATCGTCTGTCCCACGAATTCGGGCAGAATGGTCGAGCGCCGCGACCACGTGCGGATCACCTTCTTGTCGTTCCGGCTCGTTGCGTCCTGCACCTTGTTCGCCAGGTGCGTATCCACGAACGGCCCCTTGCTGATGCTGCGGCCCATAGGCTACTTCTTCCCTCTGCGGTTGACGATCCACTTGTCGGTCCGCTTGTTGTTCCTCGTCTTGAAGCCGCGCGTGGGCTGGCCCCAGGGCGTCACCGGATGCCGGCCGCCGGAAGTCTTGCCCTCGCCGCCGCCGTGCGGATGGTCCACCGGGTTCATCACGACGCCGCGGTTGTGCGGCTTGCGGCCCAGGTAGCGGCTCCGGCCGGCCTTGCCGAGGGACACGTTCTCGTGATCGACGTTGCCCACCTGGCCGATGGTCGCCATGCACTCCACCAGCACGCGCCGCGTCTCGCCGGAAGGAAGCTTCAATAGAGCGAAGCCGCCCTCTTTTGACACCAACTGCGCCGAGGCTCCGGCCGAGCGCGCCATCTGGCCGCCCTTGCCCGGCTTCAGCTCGATGTTGTGCACCACCGTGCCGGCCGGAATGTTCTTCAGCGGGATGGCGTTACCGACCAGGATGTCCGCTTCCGGGCCGGAAACGATGGTGCGGCCCACGGTGAGCCCGACGGGCTGGAGAATATACCGCTTCTCGCCGTCGGCATAGTTGAGCAGCGCAATCCGCGCCGACCGGTTGGGGTCGTACTCGATGGCCGCTACCCTGGCTGGAATCCCCGTCTTGTCCCGCTTGAAATCGATCTCCCGGTAGGACTGCTTGGCTCCGCCGCCGCGCCACCAACTGGTGATCTCTCCGCTGTTGTTGCGGCCGCCGGTCCGCTTCTTGCCCACAGTCAGGGACTTTTCCGGCCGCTCCTTGGTGATTTCTTCCCGCGATACGACGGTTTGGAAGCGCCGCGTCGCTGTATACGGCCGATAGCTTTTGGTAGGCATGTTAAATCTCCGCGTACTCCGGCAGTTTCTGGCCCGGCTTCAGCCGCACGTACGCCTTCTTCCAGTCCGAGCGGTAGCCCGAAAAGCGGCCGCGCCGGCGCAGCTTGCCGACGTTATTCGAGGTGCGCACGCTTTCCACTTTCACCTTGAAAATGCGCTCCACGGCGGCGCGGATCTGAATCTTGTTGGCCTCCGGAGCCACCTCGAAACACATGGTGCGCTCGGCCTCTTTCTTCGCAACGCCCTTCTCGGTGACGACGGGGCGCCGGAGCACGTCTTGCATCTTCATTTCGAAAGCGCCTCCGAAAGCTTGATCGCGGCCGCCTCGGACAGGAACACGCGCTTGTGCCCGAGCAGGTGATACGCGTTGACATCCCGGCTCGGAACCAGCGTCACTCCTTCGAGGTTGCGCGAGCCCAATTGCAGGTTGCGGTTTTCCGAATCGTTATCGACCAGCAGGACCTTCCGGGGGGCTTCGAGCTTTTTGAGCGCGCCCGAAACCGTCTTCGACTTGTGGTCGGCGAAGACGAACGCCCGCACGATTTTCAATTCGCCGTCGCGCAGCTTGGCCGAAAGCGCCGAGCGCAGCGCGCCGAGCTGCATCTTGCGCGGGAGCTTATAGCTGTAATCGCGCACGACGGGGCCGTGTACGGTGCCGCCGTGCCGCCACAGCGGAGAGCGGATCGATCCCGTGCGCGCGCGGCCCGTGCCCTTCTGCTTCCAGAGCTTCTTGCCCGAGCCGGATACTTCGTGGCGCGTCTTGGTCTTCGCGCTGCCGCTCCGCACGCCCGCCTGGTAGTGGCGGACGGCCTCATAGAGCAGCGCCTCGTTGACCTCGGCGGCGAACACCTGGTCGGAGAGCTCGAGCTCACCGACCTTCTCATTGTTCAAATCGACCACGTCAACAGTTGGCATGGGTTTTCACCTCTTCGCACGCCGGACTACGACGTAGCCGCCGTTCGGCCCCGGCACCGCGCCTTTCACCACCAGCACGTTGTCTTCGGCGTTCACATCGATGATTTCGAGGTTGCGCACGGTGACGCGGCCGGTCCCCATATGCCCGGCCATCCGCGTACCCGGAAACACGCGCGAGGGGTAACTGGAGGCGCCGATCGACCCCGGCGCGCGGTGGAACATCGAGCCGTGCGATTTATCGCCGCCGCGGAAATGATGCCGCTTGACGAAGCCCGCGAAGCCGCGGCCCTTGCTGATACCGATGACGTCCACCTTCTCGGCCGTTTTGAATTGCGCGACCAACACCTGGTCGCCCGGCTTGAAGTCGTCGTCGCCCGGCCCGAGGCGCAGCTCGCGAAGGAACTTGACTCCCTCCACGTTGGCCTTCTTGAGATGGCCCGCCGCCGGCTTGTTGATGCGCGCCGGCTTGATGAACTCCATGAAGCCGAGCTGCACCGCATCGTAGCCGTCGGTCAGCGGCGTCCGCCTTTGCACCACTACGCAAGGGCCCGCCTTGAGCAGGGTGACAGGCACTACCTCCCCGTCGGGGCGGAAGACTTGCGTCATACCGATCTTTCTGCCAAGAATTCCTGGGGTCATACTTTGTCCGGAGTCAGGATCAATTCGAGTGGCCGAGGCGAACCTCGCCCGTGTCTCCTGTCGCTCCTACCTCTTGTCTTTCCCGAACGCCTTGATCTCGACGTCCACGCCCGCCGGCAAATCCAGCTTCATGAGCGCATCGACGGTGTCCTGGGTCGGTTCCAGAATGTCGAGCAACCGCTTATGCGTCCGAATCTCGAACTGCTCGCGCGACTTCTTGTCGACGTGCGGCGAGCGGTTCACGGTATAACGGTTCTTGATGGTCGGCAGCGGAATGGGACCCGCCACCGTCGCGCCGGTCTTCTTGGCCGTTTCGACAATCTCCGTCGTCGACTGGTCCAGGACCCGGTGATCGTATGCCTTCAAACGAATGCGGATGCGCTCTCTTAACATGTTCAAACCTCGGTTGCGGGCTGGCGGCTGCCGCGCCGGCAACCCGCGTCCCGTTTATTCCACAATCTCCGTGACGGTTCCGGCGCCCACCGTGCGGCCGCCCTCGCGGATCGCGAAGCGCAGCCCCTTGTTCATCGCCACCGGCGTGATCAGCTCGATTTCCAGGTTCACGCTGTCGCCCGGCATCACCATCTCCACGCCCTCCGGCAGCGTCGCCACCCCGGTCACGTCCGTCGTCCGGAAGTAGAACTGCGGCCGGTATCCCTTGAAGAACGGCGTGTGGCGCCCGCCCTCTTCCTTGCTCAGCACGTACACCGAACCCTTGAACGTCTTGTGCGGCGTGATCGAGCCCGGCTTGGCGATCACCTGCCCGCGCTCCACCTCTTCCTTGTCGATGCCCCGCAGCAGCAGCCCCACGTTGTCGCCCGCCTGCCCCTGGTCCAGCAGCTTCTTGAACATCTCCACCCCGGTGACCACCGTCTTCCGCGTGTCCCGGAACCCCACGATCTCCATCTCCTCGCCTACCTTCACTACGCCCCGCTCGATCCGCCCCGTCACCACCGTCCCGCGCCCCTGGATCGAGAAGATGTCTTCGATCGGCATCAGAAACGGATGCTCGATATCCCGCGCCGGGATGGGGATGTAGTTGTCCACCGCATCCATCAGGTCCAGGATGCCCTTCTCGTAAGCCTCGTTCCCGTTCAGCGCTTCCAGCGCCGACACCCGCACCACCGGCAGATCGTCGCCCGGAAACTCGTACTTGGTCAGCAGCTCGCGCACTTCCAGCTCCACCAGGTCCAGCAGCTCGGTGTCATCCACCGCGTCCACCTTGTTCAAGGCCACGATGAAGTAGGGCACGCCCACCTGCCGCGCCAGCAGAATGTGCTCGCGGGTCTGCGGCATGGGGCCGTCGGTCGCCGCCACCACCAGGATGGCGCCATCCATCTGCGCCGCTCCGGTGATCATGTTCTTGATGTAGTCGGCGTGACCGGGGCAGTCCACGTGCGCGTAGTGCCGCTTGGCGGTCTCGTACTCCACGTGCGCGATGGCGATCGTGATTCCGCGCGCCTTCTCTTCCGGCGCGTTGTCGATCGAATCGAAGCTGCGGAACTTGATCTTCGGGTTGGCCTTCCCCAACACCTTCGTGATCGCGGCCGTCAGCGTCGTCTTCCCGTGATCGATGTGGCCGATCGTCCCGATGTTCAAATGCGGTTTACTGCGGTCGAATTTCTCTTTGGCCATGGTCCTAAAAGTCTCCCCAATCCGATGAGTTCGTTACCTGGAAACTCTCCCCTGCACCCGGGTGATGATTTCCTCGGCGATTGACGCCGGCACTTCCTCGTAGCGGCCGAAATGCATCGTGAAGCTGCCGCGTCCCTGGGTCCGCGACCGCAACTCGGTTGCATAGCCGAACATTTCCGAAAGCGGCACCACGGACTTGATGATCTGGGATGTGCCGCGCAGTTCCATTCCTTCAATGCGCCCGCGCCGGGAATTCAAGTCGCCGATGACGTCGCCCATGTATTCTTCCGGAACGACCACCTCGACGCTCATGATCGGCTCGAGCAGCACCGGCTTCGCCCTACCTGCCGCCTGCTTCACCGCCATCGAAGAGGCGATCTTGAACGCGAGCTCGGAGGAGTCCACATCGTGGTAGGTGCCATCGTAAACGGTCACCTTCACGTCCGACATGGGATAGCCGGCCAGGATGCCGCCCTCGAGCGCCTCCGCCGCCCCGCGCTCGATGGCCGGGATGTACTCCTTGGGAACCCGGCCGCCCGTGATTTCGTTGACGAACTCGAAGCCGCCGCCGCCCGCGAGCGGCTCCATCCTTATCTTCACGTGCCCGTACTGGCCGTGGCCGCCGGTCTGGCGGATGAAGCGCCCTTCGGCCTGCGAGGCCGCGCGAATGGTCTCGCGATAAGCCACCTGCGGCTTGCCGACATTGGCGCCGACGCCGAATTCCCGCTGCATGCGGTCGACGATGATCTCCAGGTGCAGCTCGCCCATCCCGGAGAGAATCGTCTGGCCCGTATCGGGATCGGTCGCGACCCGCAGAGTCGGGTCTTCCTGCACCAGCTTCCCGATCGCTACGCCGAGCTTCTCCTGGTCGCTTTTGGTCTTCGGCTCGATGGCGAGCTGGATGACCGGCGTGGGGAATTCAATCGACTCGAGGATGACCGGCGCCTTTTCGTCGCAGATCGTGTCCCCGGTCGAGACCGTCCTCAGGCCGACGGCGGCGCAGATGTCGCCCGCGTAGACCTCGTGGATTTCCTCGCGCTTGTTGGCGTGCATCCGCACCAGCCGGCCGATGCGCTCGCCGCGGCCCTTGGCGACGTTATAAACCGTGTCGCCGGCCGCCAGGCGGCCCGAGTACACGCGGATGAACGCGAGCTGGCCCACGTAGGGGTCCGTCATGATCTTGAACACCAGCGCGGCAAACGGCTCCTGGTCGCCGGCGCGGCGCTCGACAATCTGCTCGCGGTCTTCGACACCGGTGCCCTCGACGGGCGGAATGTCGATGGGCGAGGGAAGATAGTCCACCACCGCATCCAGGAGATCCTGCACGCCCTTGTTCTTGAAAGCCGTGCCGCAAATCACGGGAAAGATGGTCTGCGCGATCGTGGCGCGGCGGATGCCCTGGCGGAGCTCATCCTCGGTGATCGCTTCGCCATGCACGTATTTTCCGAACAGCCCCTCGTCGGATTCCGAAGCGGCCTCGATCAGCTTGCCGCGATACTCCTTGGCCTGGTCGAGCAGCTCTTCTGGAATCTCCACCTCATCGAACTCGGCTCCCAGGGTTTCGTCGCGCCAGATGCGGGCTTTCATGGCGACCAGGTTCACAATCCCCTTGAACTGGTCTTCCTGGCCGATCGGGATCTGAATTGCCACCGGCCGGCACTTCAGCCGGCTGACGATGGTTTCGATGGAGTGAAAGAAGTCCGCCCCGACCCGATCCATCTTGTTGATGAAGCAAATGCGCGGAACCCGGTACTTGTCGGCCTGGCGCCAGACGGTTTCCGATTGCGGCTGCACGCCGGCGACGGCGTCGAAGACGGCCACGGCGCCGTCCAGCACGCGCAGGCTGCGCTCGACTTCCGCGGTGAAATCGACGTGCCCGGGAGTGTCGATGATGTTGATCTCGAAATCGCGCCATTCGCAGGTGGTTGCGGCCGAGGTGATGGTGATGCCGCGCTCCTGCTCCTGGGCCATCCAGTCCATGACGGCCGTGCCTTCGTGGACCTCGCCGATCTTGTAGGTGCGGCCGGTGTAATAGAGGACACGTTCAGTGGTAGTGGTCTTACCGGCATCGATGTGGGCCATAATGCCGATATTCCGCATCCTCTCGATTGGCACCGTACGCGGCATAGAAAACTACTTGTGTTCCGTCCTCACCACCGATAGTGCGCGAACGCCTTGTTCGCTTCCGCCATCCGGTGGACGTCGTCCTTCTTCTTGATCGCTCCGCCGCGCATGTTCGCGGCGTCGTTCAGCTCGGCGGCTAGCTTGTCGGCCATCCCCTTCTCGGGCCGCGAGCGCGCGTTCAGAATCAGCCAGCGCAGCGCCAGGCTGACGCGCCGGTTCTGCGGCACCTCGATCGGAACCTGGTAGTTGGCGCCGCCGACGCGGCGGGTCTTGACCTCGAGCAGCGGCTTGGCGTTTTCCACCGCCTTTTTGAACAGCTTCAGCGGCTCGTCGCCTGTCCGCTCGCGGATGGTGTCCATGGCCGCATAGAAGATGTTCTGCGAGACGGCCTTCTTGCCGTCCCACATCATGCTGTTGATGAACTTCTCGACCAGGGTCGAATTGTAGACCGGGTCGGCTGCTATATCGCGCGGTTCAGCTCTGCGTCGTCGTGACATGGCTTCTCTTGCTTGCTTACGCCTTGGGCCGCTTGGCCCCGTATTTCGATCTACCCTGTTTGCGGTTGGCCACGCCCGCCGCGTCCAGGGTCCCGCGAATGATGTGATAGCGCACGCCCGGCAGGTCCTTCACGCGTCCGCCGCGAATCAGGACGATCGAGTGCTCCTGGAGGTTGTGCCCCACGCCGGGGATGTAGGTGGTGACCTCGATTCCGTTGGTCAGGCGCACGCGGGCCACTTTCCGGAGCGCCGAGTTTGGCTTTTTCGGAGTCGTCGTATACACGCGCGTGCAGACACCGCGTTTTTGCGGACACGCCTGCAGCGCCGGGCTGGCCGTCTTGTAGCGCGGCGCCTCCCGCCCTTTCCGCACGAGCTGGTTGAAAGTGGGCACGAAATCTTCCTCTCTAATCTCTACCTGGCGATGATCCCAATGACGGTGGCGGGAACATACTCCCCGTCACACTTCAAGAAAGCCGGTTAAACGCCTTTAGCTGCGTGGTTGCTTTTCGGACAAGCCCATGCCCCGGACGGCGCTGTGCCGGCGGGACCTCGGGGCCGGCCCCCGCGCTTTCGCAAATCCGCACTTTTGGAATTGCCGCGCAGGAGCAGATCAGCTAGTTCGCCAAACTCCCTCAGAATACAAAACTGCTTCAGGATCTGTCAACCGCGGGTTACGAACGCCGGCTGCCCATTTCCATCGCCCACCGCGCCCTACCGGCTGTCTCCAGCTACCGGGCTACAGCCGCTCCAGGCTCCCGGACTGGAGCGAAGCCGGGCGCGCGTTTGAGCTGGTTACTAGTAGAAGTGCAAAACCTCCGGGCGCGTCGCGCCTGCCTCGGCGTAGCAGGACCCACAGGCCATCTGATAAGTTGCGCGTGCCCGGCGCACCGTCCGCGGGATCCGCTCGGGATCGGCCGGTAGATGTTCAGACGCGATTGCCAACCGCGGCCGATAGGAACGCAGGGTTTGCTGAGCCCCTTCGAGAGCGGGCACCTCTGCGCCCTTGATATCCATCTTGATGAAATCGACACGCTGAAGGCGAAGCTCCGACGCTATTTGGTCGATGGTGGTGAGGGGGAGCTGAATTACTTTCTGTCCGGGATCGTAATCGATCACGAAGCTATCCCCGGCCGAGTTTCTATTTATGTACATCGGCAAAAAGTCATTCTTGTTCCAGACGCCCTTCGGGACTACAATGACTCTGCCGCGTGCGATCTCGTCTCTAAAATTACGCCGCAGGCACTCAAGGTTCTCCGGCGCCGGTTCGATGGCGACGACCAGCCTGGCGCCACGTTTCAGGGCGATACGGGTGAATACGCCGACGTGCGCCCCGCAATCGAGAACTATATCGCCTCCGCTAACGTGGGATTCGGGCGAGCTATAGATATCGAGCTGCTGCTGTCCGAGGAGCATCCACAACGCGGTATCCGTGAGTTCAGGAACCCAGTATTCTCCCTGGGGCGTGCTCCACAGGTGATACCCGGCTGGATCGGTCCTGAGCATTTTCGATCGCTGCCTTATCTCAGGTGGCACCGCGGTTGCTTGAATGTGTTGCCTCAGCCCGCGCAGCGCCTGCATCGTAGAGCACGCATGATCGACTCTTGGATGCATGGCAAGGACAACAGCTTCCGGCGCGAAGAGTGCGATTCCCCAAAAGCTGGCCCATCCAAGGCACACAATAGACATAATGATTGCAAGAGCATCGAGAACGCGCGCCGGCGTTTTAGCCTTTCGAGGCCGGCCGCTGGGGCTATCGCCTGCAGCTTCTTCAATGATCTGGTCGTGGTCTGGCGCCATAGATCATGCCAGTATACCCTGTTGAGGACCTAGCCAACAGCTCAGCCTACGCGGCGGCATCGGCCCAGCCGGCGTGCGACATAGGCGTTGCGGCAGGCGGATCCTTCCTTGTTGTGGCATGAGGTCTGAGCGCATGACCGCATGAGGACGTTCACAAAGCAACCTGACGCGCGGTAGAGGGCAAGTGGTAGGGACGGGCAGATTCGAACTGCCGACCTGCCGCTTAGGAGGCGGCCGCTCTATCCATCTGAGCTACGTCCCCGGGGGAAATTCTATTTTAGCGCCCCGGCCCAGCGTTTGAGACGCTTGCGGCCGATATCACGCCGATATGAGGAGTCATCTTTTGTGCGGCGGCACTGGGAGGGGAACGTCGTGCAGGGTTGCGCGCAGGGTCTGCGCCAGGCGCTCGTCCGTCTTTGCGGTCATGTCCCGCAGCAGCAGAAACCGGAGGAACATCAGTACCTCGCCGGTTTTCGGATCGACGAGGGTCACCTCTCCGCGGAATCGCCCGATGACAGAAAGCGGGCCCCCGACAGCCAAAGCCAACGCCTTTCGCCCTGGCGTGAAGATCTGGCCAGACCCTCGGATAAACACGAGCGCGTCAGCGGCGGCGCCAGGTTCGAACTTTGCGACGCGATCGCCGAGCGTGAACCCGCCCTTCGCCACGCGTCCGGGCTTCTTTCTCAACTGGACCGCCACGTTATCATACTTACCCTGAAGATCGGCAATAGCGTATTTTGCTACGTCGTCCTTTGCCTGAATGGGCGTGTTGGGTAACACTTCGACGCCGCGCGATGAAAGCTCCTTGGAAACCGCCGAGTAAAAGCTGAGGGCGATCCGATCGCCCTCCCGTATCCCTCCTTCCGAACCTCTGGTTCCGATCCGATTAAAGGCAACCTGGGCGGGCAACAGCACAACCTTGCGAATCGTGATCTGCTTGGAGGTGAGCTTTCTGTTCACGTGCGGCCAATCCGCACAGGCGATCGAGTTGCATAGGAGCACGGCGAAGGCGAAACGCAGTGCGGACCTCATTATTTCCCACCTCCCTGAGAGGGCGCGATTACATCTTCTTCAAGAAAGATAGTTTTTGCAGGGCTTCGCTCAAGCTTTCTGCGAAACGCTCGTCCGTATGCTCTGCCATGTTCGCCTCCCGTTGGAACTCGACGAAGGCCAGCACCTCCCCGGTTTTCGAATCAACGAACGCTATCTCCCCGCTGAATTCCGCCGCTATACCGCTCCAGATTCCGACGCCCAGCCCGACGGCCACGCCCACTGCCTTTCGCCCTGCCGTGGGGACCTGCGCAGAACCTCGGATAAACACGAGGGCATCGGCGGGGGCGCCGGGTTCGAACTTCGCGACAAGATCGCCGAGCGTGATCTGGCCGTTCCTTACCCTCCCGGGCTTCTTTTGCAACTGTACGTCCACGTTATTGTATTTGGCCTGAAGATCAGCCAGGGCGTATCTCGCCGCGTCGTCATCAGCCTGGACCGGCGGGATGGGCAGCACCTCAACGCCGCGCGAGGAAAGCTCCTTGGCAAGCGCCGCACGGAAGCTGCTGGCGAGCCGGTCGCCTTCCGCAGTCTCGCCTTCCGGGCCTCTGGTCCCGATCGTGTTGAAGGCGACCCCTGCCGGCAGCAGCATCACCTTATGAATCGCGACCTGCTTGGCGGTGAGCTTTTTGTTCACCTTGGCGACGCACACGTAGTTCACATTCGGCCATTCCGCGTGCGCGATGCAATTGCACAGGAGGGCGGCGGCGCATGAAAACAACAGGGCGGATTTCATTTCCCACCTCCCTGGGGGCCCTTCGTAAGTCCTTCCAGCCTGCGCTGGGCCAATCCCTTCTCGCCCGGCCGCTTGGAAAGTTCGATGCACTTCTTATAAGCTTCCACCGCCTGTTCCTTTTTGCCTTGCTGTTGGTAGAGCGCACCAAGTCCGAAATACGGCCCCGATAGGGATGCATCGAGCGAGGCGGCCTGGCGGAGGAATTCTTCCGCCTTGCGCTGGTTCGCTTCCAGCGCTTTGCGGCCTTCCGGCGTGGCAGCGAGCGCCTTATCGTCTTCCGCCTCGGTGCGCTTCTCCGTTTGCTTGTATCCCTTGCGAAGGGCCCCGTCGCTCGCCTGCTCTTGCGTCAATCGCGGCTCGCGCGGCCCCAAAGCGCGATAGGATTCTCCGAGCCAATACAGCGCCACCGGATCTTCCGGGTGCGCCGCCGCCAGCCGCTCGGCCGCCGCGACAGCGCTGCGGAAGCGCCGGCTATCCAGGTCCAGTTGAATGTTTTGCAGGATGGCCGGCCGCATCCGGTCGGCGTAGCCCGGATCGTCGCGCGCCGGGACATCCCGGTCCAGACCGATCGCTTCCTTCAGATACACAATACGGTCCTTGGTGCGCGGGTGGTCAAGGAAGAAACGGGGAACCGGCTCCGGTTCGAGCTTATCGTCCAGAATCTCGAACATTCGGACAAGCTGCGCCGGATCGCGGCCGGCCCCCTTCAGGCGTTCCAAACCAATCCGGTCGGCTTCCTCTTCGATCTCGCGGCTGTAGCCATATTCGAGGTCCAAAATCACCAGGGGGCTCACATTGGCTGCGGCGGCGACGGCGACAGCCACGCCCCAGTTTCCCGCCGGTATCCATGCAGCGGCGACGCTAATGATTTCCGATGCCACGGCTTTCTTCCGCTGCGATCGATTGAAGATGTAAGTATCCCGGCGCACCACGTGCGTCACCTCGTGCGCCAGTACACCGGCCACTTGGTCGTCGTTCTCCGCGCGAGCCAGCAGCCCGGTGTTGAGATAAACCGATCCGTTCGGTGATGCGTGGGCATTCACCATCGGGTCGCGCAGAATGCGGAATTGCCACTTCACGCGCTCGAGCGGCGCCCGCGGTAATAGCGGCGCAGCGAGATCCGCAAGGTGTTTTTCCAAATCGGCGTCATGGTAGACCAGCGCGCAGTTCTCATACTTCTGGTCAAGAGCTTCGTATTCCTCCAGCAGCTTGAGATCGACCTTGGTGAATCTGAAGGAAGATTGCTCTTGAGCGGGAAGCAAAGCCACGGTGGCAAGAGCGGCCACTGCCGCGGCAGGGGTCAGACGCATCCCGCTTATTATATATCGGACCCTGGTGGGTTAAATTCGCAAGCCCCTACTTTGTAGCCTCGGGCCAACGTTTGAGACCCTTTCGGCCGATATCGCGCCGATAGTGCATCCCTTCAAAGTGGATCTTGTCCACGGCCTGATAGGCACGCTCGATCGCCGCCCCGAGCACCGGGCCCGAGGCGGTCACGCCGAGCACACGGCCTCCGGCGGTCTCGATACCGCCGCTCACCCGGCGCGTGCCGGCATGAAACACGGTGGCTCCCAGAGACTCGGCAGCGTCGATTCCGGTGATTGGGTCGCCTGTGCGCGGGTTGGCCGGATAACCCGCCGAAGCCAGTACGACGCACACAGACGGATCGCTGCGCCACACCAGCGAGGCCGTGCCGAGTTCTCCCCGCGCGGCCGCGGCCAGCACTTCAGCGAGATCTGAGCCGAGCGCATGCATCAAGGGCTGTGTCTCAGGGTCACCCAGGCGCACGTTGAATTCGAGCACCTTTACTCCGCGCGGCGTCATCATCAGTCCGGCATACAGGAAACCCGTGAACGGCGAGCCTTCATCGCGCATTTGCTCGATCGCTGGCCGGATGACGCGCTCCAGCACCTCTTGCCGCTCGCCGGCAGTGAGAATTCTTGAATCGCAATAGGCGCCCATGCCGCCGGTGTTCGGGCCGGTATCGCCGTCGTTGACAGCCTTGTGATCCTGTGTAGGCTCGAGGGCGACACAATCTTTGCCGTCGCTGAGCACGATAAAGCTGACCTCCTCGCCCGCGAGGAACTCCTCGACGACGATCCTCGATCCAGCCTGGCCTACCAACTTGCCGGCGAGCAACCCTCTCACCGCCGCTTGGGCTTCCTGCCGCGTATTCGCGACGACCACGCCTTTTCCCGCGGCCAGGCCGTCCGCTTTGAGAACCACCGGGCATCCGAATCGCTCGACTGCCTTCAACGCATCCGATTCGGTTTCGGCGGCGACGAACCTCGCGGTCGGGATCCCCGCGCGCTCCATGAACTGCTTGGCGAAGATCTTACTGCCTTCGAGCTGCGCGGCGCGACGGGTCGGACCCACAATCAGGCGGCCTTTCGCCCGGAACGCGTCCACCACGCCCGCCACCAGCGGGGCCTCGGGTCCGACAACGGTTAGGCCGGCGCCGACGGTTTCGGCAACCCTCAGCAGATCTTCAGGGGAGCCGCAGGACGGCACACATTTTGCCACCCGCGCGATGCCGGGATTGCCCGGCGTCGCGCAGACCGACTTCACCGACGGGCTGTTGGCGAGGCGCCAGACGATCGCATGCTCACGGCCACCGGCACCGATAACCAGAACGTTCACTGAGTTGTCTCCGAGATAGTGATTCACAAATAACGCGACGGCCAGTCCATTGTTCAGTCTGGCGCTTCTCTCTAGAATAGAGGAAAGACCGGGTTCTCAGGCAGGCAATGGTTCGTCCCGCCAGATACGACGTCGTTGTCATCGGCGCCGGCCACGCCGGTTGCGAGGCTGCGCGCGCGTGCGCACGCATGGGCCTCCGGACGTCCATAATAACGATGAATCTGGACTTAATCGCCCAGATGTCTTGTAATCCGGCGGTCGGTGGAATTGCCAAGGGGCACCTGGTGCGGGAAGTCGATGCTCTTGGCGGCGTAATGGGAGAGGTGACGGACGCTGCCGGCATCCAGTTTCGGTTGCTGAACACGAGCCGGGGGCCGGCGGTCTGGTCTCCTCGGGCGCAATGCGATAAGAAGCAATATCGCACCCGCATGCGGGAGGAGTTGGAGAATGAGCCGAACCTTTATATTCTTCAGGCGGAAGTCGTGGAGCTGTCGATTGAAGGCACCTGGCCGCGGCGTGTTCGCGGTGTCCGGCTGCGGGACGGGAGGAGCCTTGAGGCGGCGGCCGTCGTCGTCACAACTGGAACGTTTCTGAACGGCCTAGCTCACGTCGGCGAGAGGACCTACGGTTGCGGCCGAAACGGAGAGCCGCCTTCGAATCTTCTCGGTGACCAGCTCCGCACGCTCCGGCTCAGGTGGACGCGTCTGAAGACCGGTACGCCGCCCCGGCTGGATGGCCGCACCATCGAGTGGTCGCGGTTCGAGCCCCAGGCTGGAGATTCCGAGCCCACTCCATTCTCGTTTCTGACGGCACGGATCGACCGGCCGCAGATCCAGTGTCATATCGCCTACACCAACAGCGAGACGCACCGCATTCTGCGCGAGGCCATTCCACGCTCCCCGCTCTATAGTGGACAGATCGAAGGCATTGGGCCTCGTTATTGTCCATCCATCGAGGACAAGGTCGTCAAGTTTCCCGACAAGCTGCGCCACCAGATTTTCCTGGAGCCGGAGGGTCTGGACACGTACGAGACGTATGTGAACGGGCTGTCCACCAGTATGCCAATCGACGTTCAGGCCGCCATGCTGGCGTCGATCCCCGGGCTTGATCATGCGGAGATGATCCGCCCAGGGTATGCCATCGAGTATGACGCCGTGGACCCGAGGGAGCTCCGCCATTCCCTCGAGGTGAAGGACATTGAGGGTTTGTTCCTCGCGGGTCAGATCAACGGGACATCCGGTTATGAGGAAGCAGCGTGCCAGGGGATCATCGCCGGGATCAACGCGGCATGCAGGCTGGGTTCGCTGGACCCCGTGGTAATTGGGCGCTCTGAAGGTTACACCGGCATCCTGATTGATGATCTGGTGACCAAGGGCACCGACGAGCCCTACCGCATGTTCACCTCGCGGGCTGAGTTTCGGCTGCACCTACGGATCGATAACGGCGACGAGAGGCTTACTCCAATTGGGCGGAAGGTCGGGCTGGTCACGGACAGGCGCTGGGAGTTTTTTCGTGCAAAGCAGACACAGAAAGGGCGTTTGCGGAAGCTTCTGGAGCATACGAGGCTCGATCCGCGCAACTTTGCGAGCCTTGCCTTGGGATTCGAAGACCATGCCACGCTGGCGGAATGGCTTCGGCGACCCGAGGCGAAGATCGCTCGTCTGGCGGAGTGGTTCTGCCGGAGCCTGGGCGAGCCGGTCGCGGCCGGAGTCTTAACGACGATTGAGACCGAATTGAAGTACGCCGGTTATATCGCTCAGCAGGATCGGCAGATTGACAGGCTGCGCCGTGCCGAGGGACGCCCGATTCCGGAGCGGTTTCGTTTCCGTGGTGTACCGGGTCTTTCCCGCGAGATTTGCGAAAAGCTTGACCGCGTGCGGCCGACTACCTTGGGGCAGGCAGCGCGCATTCCAGGCGTGACTCCGGCCGCGGTCGCAGTACTCGACGTATACTTGAGCGTTGGCGCCAGACCGCATGACTGAGGCCGAGCAGTTTTCCAATCTCCTGAGCCGCTATTTCTGCTGTCCGCTGACCCGGACGCAGGTCTCCGCGCTCTACGGCCACTATCGTCTGCTCACCCGCTGGAACAAGGCGCTGAATTTGACAACGGTGGTGTCGCTCGGGGAGAGCGTGCTGCGGCATTACTGCGAGTCCCTGTTCCTGGGTGCGCATTTGCCAGCGGGCACGGGCGCGGTGCTCGACGTTGGTTCTGGCGGGGGCTTTCCCGGTGTTCCCGTGGCAGTTCTGCGATCCGAGTGCAATGTTACTCTGGCTGAGTCTCACCAGCGGAAGGCAGTTTTTCTGCGTGAGGCTACACGTCAGATTCCGAACATTCGCGTGGAGCCGCAGCGCGCGGAACAGCTGGATACTGGGGCGTTTGGCTGGGTGGTTGCGCGGGCCGTCAACTGGTCCGAGGTCATAGAGCTTGCACACAATGGCATCGCTTTGCTGTTAGGCCAGGATGACGCCGTAGAGGCGCTGCGTGTGAGCACCTTCAACTGGCAGCCGCCGGTCTTGCTGCCGTGGGGAAAGCGTCGCGTGTTGGTGATCGGCGGGCGGGTGTAAGCCGGGTACCGGCTCGACGGAGTCATGGCGTTCAACACCGTGTCAAGGCGTCCCCCGCGGCGTCGCGTTCCCCGTTACCTCTCCGCGTTCCACGTGGAACCTCCCCAGTGGAACCCCGATGGCTGCGTTCCACGTGAAACATCATCCCCAGCGGAACTCTCACTCGCTGCCTTCCACGCGAAAGATCCCCACTCGAACCCCGATGCCCACATTCCACACCAAACATCCCAAGATTCCTCCCGTCGAACCGCCTGCGCGTGGTAGCATGTTCCTTCTCACTGCAAGGAGCTCCCACCTTGGGAAGAGTTATCGCAATTGCCAACCAAAAAGGCGGCGTCGGCAAGACCACAACCGCCATCAACCTCGCCGCTTCGTTGGCCGCCAACGATCTTAAGGTCCTCGTAATCGACTCCGATCCTCAGGGCAACACCACAACCGGCCTCGGCGTTCAGAAGAAACCAGACGGGCTCACCCTATACGATGCGCTCCTCACCGACCGCCACCTCGCCGACGCCATAACAGCCACAGCCTTCGAAGGCCTCGACCTTGTTCCCGCCGACAAGAATCTCATCGGAGCCAACATCGAGCTCGTTGACCTTGACCAACGTGAGTTTCGCCTTCGGGAGACGCTCCGCTCCGTCCGTGATTCGTACAGTTTCGTCCTCATCGATTGCCCGCCCGCTCTCGATCTCCTGACCCTCAACGCCCTCATCGCCGCCGATTCCGTTCTCGTTCCCATCCAGTGCGAGTTCTTCGCCCTCGAGGGCGTCTCCGAGCTCATGGATACGGTCGATCGCATTCGCGACTCCTTCAATCATCCCCTCAAAATCGAGGGCATTCTCCTCACGATGTACGACGACCGCACCAACCTCACACGCCAGGTAGCGAAGGACCTCCGGGACTTCTTTGGCGACGAAGTCTTTCGCACCATCATCCCCCGCAGCGTCCGCTTGGCGGAAGCACCCAGCTACGGCAAACCCATACTACTTTACGACGTTCGCTCTCGCGGCGCTGAGAGTTACATCCAGCTGGCAAAGGAGATTCTCCAGAATGGCCAAGGCATCCGACAATCCACGAAAAGCGCTCGGTAGGGGACTCACCGCTCTGCTCTCCAACCGCACGGCACCCAAAGCCGAAGCCCCAACCCCATCGCTGCCCGCCGCAGCCGCGGCAGCACCGGCACCGGATGGCCTGAACCGGCTGGCAATCGACCTCATCGATGTCAATCCCCTCCAACCCAGGACCGTGTTCGAACCCCAGCGCCTCCAAGAGCTCGCGGACTCTATCAAGGTAAACGGCATCATTCAGCCCCTCGTTGTGCGCACCCGCGGCGCCCGCTACGAGCTTGTAGCCGGTGAACGCCGCTGGCGCGCCGCACGCCTCGCCGAGGTCCCCGAGGTTCCCGTCGTGGTCCGGGACATCCCCGACGACCGCCTCCTCGAAATCAGTCTCGTCGAGAACATCCAGCGCGAAGACCTGAACGCAATCGAAGTCGCCCACGCCTTTGACCGCCTTGCCCGCGAGCTTCGGCTCAGCCACGACGACATCGCGCACCGCACCGGCAAGGACCGCACCACCGTTACCAACACACTCCGCCTCCTCAAGCTGCCCGCCGACCTCCAGCAACTCATCGCCGAACACCGTCTCTCCATGGGGCACGCCCGGGCGATCCTTGGACTTCCCACCGAAGACCTCCAGCGGCACGTCGCCGAGAAGGCCACATCGCAAGGGCTCTCCGTCCGCCAAGTGGAACGCCTTGTGAAAAAGATGACTTCCGAGCGGGAACCGAAGCCCGCCGCGGACGAGCCAGATCCCAACGTGAAGGCCGCAATCCAGGAGCTCGAGCGCGTACTTGGCACTCGCGTCCGCATCTTCGGCAAGCCCGACGAGCGCGGCCGAATTGAAATCGAGTACTACTCAGGCGACGATCTGCACCGAATCTACTCCACCATCATCAGTGCACATTCCGAACCCTGAATGCCGGAAGAATTTGGTGCCGGCGGCTGGACTCGAACCAGCGACCTTGGGATTATGAGACCCACGCTCTAACCACCTGAGCTACACCGGCAAAGAAGAATTGCCCTGCGTTTCTCCAGGGTATTGATTCTCCCCGGCCTTTGTCAATCCAGTAAATAATATTAACCTCCCTTAATGCCCTATTGACTCTGCCTCGCTTCGGGTGCATATTTTGTTTAGAAGTTGGGTCGAAAAGTCAGGCTCAACTTTGCGGCTACCCGTCGAGGGAGCCGTAGATGCGGGGTCGCCGGTTCTTTCGGGGGCCCCAATAGGAGGAAGTCAATATAGAACGTCCACATGGTGGGCGGCTACCTGTTTCCCGAGGCTGACTGGCGGTAGGCCCAAGACGCTTGTTGGACCCAACCGGTCCTGCGCGTTGCGGAATTTGCACCGCTTACGGGCTAGAGCGGCCAGAGTCGCGAACGGCAGGTGATCGGTAAGCAGTTGGCACCGAAAGCCGGTTGAGTTTGCGCCAGCCGGGAGCAGGCGGTCGCCCCTTCCTATTTTCCGTTCCGTTGCCTTCCTGCGTCTTCCTGATTTGACACCTTCCCTTTCCCTTGGCTAGATTCCTAATAGTGCTTTCTGCATCCCCAGACCCGGCGGGCACTGTCGGCTTCCAAGCGGTTTCGAAGAGTTATGCCATTTATGACTCTCCCGGGGACCGTCTCAAAGAGTTGGCAACCTTTCAGCGACGGCGCTTCCACCGCGACTTTTGGGCTCTCAGAGATCTCTCATTTCACATCCAGCGCGGCGAAGTGTTCTGTGTCATCGGCGAGAACGGCGCCGGCAAGAGTACCCTCCTTCAGTTGATCGCCGGTATCTCGCCACCGACCCGCGGATCCGTCGTTACGAACGGACGGGTTTCCGCACTCCTCGAACTCGGATCGGGCTTCAATCCGGAATTCACGGGCCGCGACAATATCTACCTCAACGGGGCCATCTTAGGCTTCTCCAGCCGCGAGATTGACGCAAAGTACCCGCACATTCAGCGCTTTGCGGAGATTGGTGAGTTCATCAACCGGCCTGTGAAGACTTATTCGAGCGGCATGGTCGTCCGGCTCGCCTTCGCCGTCGCCATCCATGCCGATCCGGACATCCTCCTTGTGGACGAAGCCCTGTCCGTAGGGGACGCCTATTTTCGCCAGAGATGCATGCGCAGAGTTCACCAGCTCAGGGCCAACGGCGTCACCATCGTTTTTGTCTCCCATTCCATCGGCGACGTGAAGGCAATCGGCGACCGCACCCTATGGCTCGATCATGGCTGCCTCCGCCAACTCGGTGACACGGACACCGTGGCCGCGGCGTACCTCGAAGCCATGGCCCATAAAGACGCCGCATATGCCGCGGCAGCCGGCCGCTCAACTACCGGCCGAGTCGCAACGTCTGACATCGCCGAGGGCATCCCCAATGTCGATCACCGGCACGGGAACCGCCGCGCCGAGATCATCGGGATCGCGGTGTTGGATGCCCATGGCCGGCCCGCCTCCCTGCTCCAACCCTTGACCCGTGCCATCTTCCGCATCAGCGTACGGGCACGGCACCAACTGTCACGGCCGGTTGTCGGATTCCTGCTCCGCAACCATCTCGGCATCGACTTCGCCGGCACCGACACCCTGCGCGAAGGCGTCACCATGCCCCCGATCGAGGCCGGCGAGGCCTGCACCGTGGATTTCTCCCTCGATCTCCCCGAACTGTACCCGGCGTTCTTCTCTTTCTCCGCCGGGATCGCGGATGGCGCCTTCGCACCCGACGCCGTTTGCGACTGGATCGACAACGCTGTCACAATTCAGATGAGCGGCGGAGGAAATCAGATTTACGGCTACATTCACCTGCCATGCCGCGTCGAACTCAACAGCAGGCTTCCGCAGCAGGCATCCATCGCGGAGGCGGCAGTTGATTGAGTTCACCGGAGAGCGAGTAGTTCCAGGCCAGGTCGATGTAGACCTGTGGAACGAGCACCTGGCGCGCTACGCGTTTGCAGCGCGGCTCGCCTGCGGCAAACGGGTGCTCGATGCCGGCTGCGGCAGCGGCTACGGCTCGGCGGAGCTCGCCGCGACCGCCTGCAGCGTCATCGGCCTCGACGTTTCCGCGGACGCCCTAGGCTATGCCCGCCAATCCTACCGCAGTCCTAACGCGAGTTTCATCGAAGCCTCGTGCGCCTCGCTCCCCATCGCCTCCCAATCCATCGACCTTGTCGTCGCATTCGAGGTAATCGAACACGTCGCGGACTGGCAGGCATTCCTCCAGGATGTCCAGCGGGTACTCGCGCCCGGCGGACGGCTTATACTCTCCACGCCCAACAAAGACTACTACGCCGAGACCCGCCGCCACACCGGACCCAACCCTTACCACGTGCATGAATTCGATTTTGCCGAGTTCACCAGAGAGCTGCAGGCGCGCTTCGTCCACGTCGCCGTCTATCTGGAGAATCACGTCGAGGCGATCGCGTTCCAGCAGACCGATTCGCCGCCGTACGGCACACCCGAGCTGCTCCAGGTTGGAGGCGCGGCGGACCCAGCCACCGCCCATTTTTTTCTCGCGGTCTGTTCGGCGGACCCGCAGCCCCCACCCGCGTTCCTTTACGTGCCCAGCACGGCCAACATTCTCCGCGAGCGCGAACTCCACATCGATAAGCTCGAGATCGACCTGACCCGCCTGCGCTCCGAAAAACAGGAACTGGTCGATATGTTTCGCGCTCAGACGGCTGAGCTGGCCGAAATGTCAGCCGGCTACGAGGCCAAGATCGCGGAGTTGCAGACTGAGCTGGCCGAAATGTCGGCGGGCTACGAGGCGAAGATCGGGGAACTCGAAAACGAAAACCTGGCCAAGACCAGCTGGGGCCAGCGGCTCGACGCCGAGGTCAATCACCTCCAGGGGCAGCTCAATCTCGTCCGTGCGTCGCGGTGGGTCAAAGTCGGCAACCGTCTGGGCGTCGGACCGGCGCTTGATCTCGGACCGGCGCTTGATCAATGATGCGCAGGGCGGCACACTTTCTCCGCTCCTTGCCCCTGCTGGCGTTGAACCCGCTCCTCATCCTCGTCGCGTCGGCTGCCATCGCCATCACCGACCTCGTAGCGCTCCTGTTCTCGCACCGCCGCGCACCCGCGAACATTCTCCCGGACAGCCGCGCCGCCAGCATCGTCATCCCAAACTGGAACGGCCGCGACCTGCTGGAGAAGTATCTTCCTTCGGTGCTCGCCGCAGCCGGGGGAAACCCGGATAACGAGGTCATCGTCGTCGACAACGGTTCCACGGACGGCAGCGCGGAGTTCGTCCGCAGGCAATTCCCCGCGGTCAAACTCCTCGCCCTCGAAAAGAACCACGGATTCGGCGGAGGCTCGAATGCCGGTTTCCGTGAGGCGAAGAACGACATTGTTGTCCTGCTGAACAGCGACATGCGTGTCGATCGCGGCTTCCTCGCGCCGCTCCTCGAGGGCTTTCGAGACGATCGGGTCTTTGCCGTCGCCTGTCAGATCTTCTTCAGCGATCCCGAGCGCAAGCGCGAAGAGACCGGTCTGACCCAGGCGCGGTGGAGCGAGGGCGCGCTGCGCGTGGCGCACCGCATCGACGAGGCCATCACCGATCTGTTTCCCTGCTTCTATGGCGGCGGTGGCTCCTGCGCCTTCGACCGCCGCAAATTCCTGGAGCTCGGCGGATTCGACCCGCTGCTCCGGCCGTTCTATCTCGAGGATACCGATCTCGGATTCATGGCCTGGAAGCGCGGCTGGCAGGTGCTCTACCAGCCCCGCAGTGTGGTCCATCACGAGCACCGCGGAACCATCGGCCGCAATTTCTCCCCAGCCTGCATTCAGGCCGCCTACCACAAGAACTTCGTCCTGTTTGCCTGGAAGAACATCCACGAATGGCGCAAACTGGGGCCGCATTTCTTCTTCGCTTTCACCGGCGCGGTGCTGAGCGCAATCTTCGGCGATGCGCCCACGCGGGGAAATGCCGCGGGCTTCGGACGCGCTCTCATCCAGCTCCCGCAAGCGCTCGGCGCGCGCTGGCGCGCTCGCGCGCTCGCGACCGTTACGGACACGGAGGCCTTTCTCCGCCCCCTCGGCGGCTACTTCCGCGACCGTTTCGTGCTCGCGGCAACGCCCGAGCTGCCCGCCAAACCCCGCGTGCTGTTCCTCTCGCCATACCCCATCTATCCCCCGACCCACGGCGGAGCGGTTTTCATGCTCTCGACGCTGCGGGAACTCGTCCTGCGGTGCGACGTCCACCTGATCTCGATGCTCGACCGGCCGGAACAACTGGAAGCTCATCGGGCTCTTGCGCTCCCGTTCGCGTCCGCGGAATTCGTAGTCCGAAACTACACCAAGCCACGGCTTCTCGGCACAGCCATCCCCAACGCGATCCGCGAATTCGCGAGCCCGGACCTCGACTGGCTCATTCACCGCCAGATCTACACGCGAGAGATCGATGTCCTGCAGCTCGAATATACGCCCATGGGGCAATACGCGGGAAGCTACAAGCGCATCGCGAACATTCTTTTCGAGCACGACGTCTATTTCCAGTCCATTGCGCGCGGCCTGAAACAAACGCCGGGCGCCGTCGCCGCGTACGAGTATCTCCGCGCGCTCCGGTACGAGCTCAAACTCCTGCCGAAGATGGATCGCATCCAGGTCTGCAGCGCCCAAAACCGGGACCACCTCGCGACCTTCCTCCCGCGCGTCTCGGCCCGGATCGAGACCGGTTTGCGGGCCGGTATCGAAGTCTCGAGCTATCGTTTCGGGACCGATGGCCGAGAACCCTTCACCATGCTTTTTCTCGGCAGCTTCAGCCACCTGCCAAACCTCACCGCTCTCGAGTGGTTCGTAAGCGGCGTGCTGCCTCGCGTGCTGGAACGGTGCCCTTCGGCGCGGCTCGTCGTGGTCGGCTCGGAAATGCCGGCGCGTCTCGACCTGCCGCCTTCTCCGGCGATCGAGATGCGCGGCTTTGTGGAGGACGTTCGCGAACCGCTTTCGCGTTGCGCCGTGTTCGTCTGCCCGGTGCTGAGCGGATCGGGCGTGAGGGTGAAGCTGCTCGAGGCCTTCGCATCCGGCATTCCCGCCATCTCGACGCCGCTGGGCGCGGAGGGTCTGGCGTCGAAAGATGGCGACATCTGCCTTCTGGCCGGGAACCCCGCCGGCTTCGCACAGAAAATCCTGGACGCACTTGCCCGTCCCGGCGTCACGGCCGCAATGGCGCGCCGCGCCCGGCGTGAAGTCGAAGCAAACTGGAACACGCGGATACTCACAGCCAAGCTGGCCGCGAGCTACCAGGACGCGCTGGCGGAGAAGCGCGGCGCCCAGGTTCCGCGGAAAAATGCCGCTATTTGCCCGTGATTTCCCGCTTCAGCCGGCTGGCGATCCGTTCGGCCGTGCGGTCCATCTCGGAGGCGGAGGAATTCTTCGGCTGCTCGTAGATGGACCAAAGCACCTTGCGGTTGTGCGAGTCCACCAGAAACACAGTGCCCTTGGCCCGGCGGAAGGCTGAGAACGGGACTCCGGCGTCCCCTTTCATGGCCGTGTCGGGCTCGTCCTTGTCTTTGGCTTTGTCCGTATCCTTGGGCGCCGCGGGCGGCTTTGCGCCCTTGGCGTCCTTCGCGGGTTTGGGCGGCGGCGCTTCGTCCGGAAACAATTCCCCGAGCCGGCTCTCAAAAGAATCCCCGAGCCGGTCCGTAAGCACGGCGTCGGCCTTCTTCGGATCGGCGACCACCTGGAAAACACCCAGGTTCGTCAGCCGGTTTGCGAGGTACTGATCGAGACCATTCGTCATCGGCAAGAGGTAGACTGTGTGCACCTGCGCGACCTGCGCCTTCGGCGCGCTAGCGAACGCAACAACAGTTAGGAAACCAGCGAGCAGTACGGAAATGAACCTCATGACAGGTACCATGATAGGTGATCGGCCGGCAAACTGATAGGACGCAAATCAGGCGCCGGAAAGTCTAATGCTCGCGAGGCGCACCTCCGAACATTCTTACTTAATTATTTACAGACCAGCTTGGGGAGTGTTAACATGAAGCAGCCACCCGCCCGCGGTTGTTTCAATTTCTCATGAGCACGAGGCCCGCAGGTGAGATGTTCGGCGTTACGGTTGTCGTTCCCAGTTGGAACCGCCGCGATTTGACGGATCGGCTCCTGGGACAACTCCGCGCGCAAGCTCATCCAATCATTGAGGTTATTGTCGTCGATAATGGCTCGCGCGACGGTTCCGCCGAGGCCGCAAGAGAACACGGGGCGCGTGTCATCGAGATGGGCCGCAATACTGGATTTACTGGTGCCGTGAATCGCGGCATCGAGGAAACCGGGACGGACCTGGTGGCGGTCGTCAACAATGACGTCGATATCGAACCCGACTGGCTGGAACGGCTGGTGCGAGTGATGGCAGATCCGAGCGTCTGGTTCGCCACAGGCAAGCTGCTTAGCCGCTCAGAACCGGAGGCGCTCGACGGGACCTTCGACACGCTCTCGCGCGGGGGGTGTGCCTGGCGAGCCGGGCACGGTTCAAGAGACGGCCCCCTGTGGAGTCTCGAGCGCAGGATCAGCTTCGCCTCCTTCACCGCCACGTTGTTCCGCACCAGCTTGTTCCGGAAAGTGGGCCTGCTCGACGAGCGCTTCAAGTCCTATCTGGAGGATGTCGATTTCGGGCTGCGTTGCGCCGGATACGGCTATTTCGGGCTGTATGTGCCTGACGCCGTCGCACGCCATCAAGGCAGCGCCACTCTCGGAAAGTGGCATAAGAACATCGTTCGTCTCATGGCGCGTAACCAGGTGCTGCTCGTCGCCAAGCACTATCCCGCGCGGTATCTCTTCCGGTACGGCTGGCCGATTTTCGTGGCTCAGACGCTCTGGGGCCTCGTAGCCGCGGCTCACGGCCGGCCGGTTTCCTTTCTCCGCGGGAAGATCGAGGGCCTGGCCCTGTTCCCGTCGGTGCGCCACGATGCCGCCCGGAATGGCGGATGGCGCCCCGGACTTTCCCGCGTCATCGAACAAAGCGAATCCGAGATCTACACGCTGCAACGCCGCGCGGGATTCGATCTCTATTGGCGGCTGTATTTCATGCTGACGTCTCGGCCATGAATCCTATCGGCGCGGTTATCGTCGCTCACAACTCCGGACGGGAGATCGGGCCCTGCCTCGATTCTCTACCGCCGGGGCTCGAAGTGGTGGTCGTGGATAATGCGTCCGCGGACGATACTCGCGCCGAGGTTTCGCACCGCGGGAACGTACCACTGATCGCGAACCCCTGGAACCGCGGCTTCGCCGCCGCCGCAAACCAGGGGATCGGCTCTCTCGATTGCGAATATGTGCTGCTGCTGAATCCTGATGTGGAGGTGATTTCCGGTCTCGATACGCTTCTATCCGAGTGCGAGAAACCGGGCGTTGCGGCCGCCGGGGGGAAGCTCCTCGGCCAAGACGGATGTCCACAGTTGGGATTCATGCTCCGGCGCTTCCCGACGCCGGCCGCGCTATCCTTCGAGGTCCTGGGCTTCAACAGGCTCTGGCCCGGCAATCCTGTAAACCGGCGCTATCGTTGCCTCGACCTCGATCCCGACACCGCGGCCGCTGTCGAGCAGCCGGCGGGTGCCATGCTGATGCTCCGCCGGGAGGCCTGGCGGAAACTGGGCGGATTCGACGAATCTTTCCGCCCCGCCTGGTTTGAGGATGTCGACTTCCTGAAGCGGGTCGTGATGGCGGGCTACACCGTCCGATACGTTCCCTCCGCGGCTGCAAAGCACAAGGGCGGTCATTCCGTTGCCCAGGTGCCTGCGGGGGCCAGGGAGATCTATTGGTATGGTAACCTGCTAACGTATGTGGCCAAGCACTTTCCCCGCTACGGTCGCTTGGCAATGTGTGTCGCGTTGATGCTGGGCTCGATTTTTCGGGCGGCGTATGGGATCGTCCGCTCCGGGAGCCTGAGACCGGTTTCTATTTATGCTCGGGTGTTTCGTCTGGCCGGCGCCAGTCTGCGGCCGGCCCAGCCCGAAGCTGTGGTTGTTTCGTCTGCCTTCGGAGCACAGTGAGGCGGCGCGTTCCGGTAGCTGTTTTGCACAATTTCATACGTCATGGCCTACACTGACATGGTCTCCATCACGATCGTCACATACAACAGCGGCCGTTTTATCAAGCGGTGCCTGGAGTCGGTTCTGGCGCAGGGCTACCGCTCGAAAGAAGTCATCGTGATCGACAATGCCTCGACCGATGGCACCGTGGCGATCCTGGAACAGTTTGAAGACCGCTGCCGCCTGGTCTTCAATGACGAGAATATCGGCTTCGCGGCCGCGCAGAACCAGGCGATCAATCTGGCGCGCGGGGAATGGGTTTTGGCTCTGAACCCGGACGTTCTTCTCACCCCTTACTTCATCGACGCGCTGGTCGAGGCCGGCCATGTGGATCCGAAGGTGGGCACCACCTGCGGCAAGCTGTTGACCATGCGCGCCAGTTTCTCGCTTCCCAACGAGCCGCTGGTGGACTCCACGGGGATATACTTCACCCCGATGCTCCGGCACCTCGACCGCGGAAGCCAGGAGGTCGACAACGGGCACTATCTGAATCACGAATACGTCTTCGGAGCGACCGCGGCGGCCGCGCTTTACCGCCGCGAGATGATCGAGGACATCTCGCTCAACGGCGAGTTCTTCGACTCCGACTTTTTCGCATACCGCGAGGATGCCGACGTAGCCTGGCGCGCCCAGCTCATGGGCTGGCGCTGCATCTATACTCCCCTGGCGCGCGGCTACCACGTGCGCACGGTTGTCCCTGGAAACCGCAGGGCTCTGCCGGCGCACATCAATATGCACTCGGTAAAGAACCGGTTTCTCATGCGCATGAAAAACATGACCGGCGATCTTTACTGGCGGAACTGGGTGTCGGTCACCGCGCGAGACATACTAGTTGTGGGCTGCTGTATTCTACTCGAGCACACCTCCCTCAAGGCCTTCTGGTATCTCGCGAAGAACTGGAAGCGCGTCCTGGCAAAGCGTCGCGAGATCATGAAACGGCGGCGCGTGAATGATGACTATATCGCCACCTGGTTCCAATACAAACCCGTTAGCAAGCCCGCTCCACGGCCGCCTGAACTGGCGCGGCGCCGCTACAAAACTCCCTCCGGCTCCCGCGAGCAGTTCGAATATTAGCCGTGAAGCAGTCCGAAGGCAGGCAGCGCCGTGGCCCCAGACGATTTTCTTAGGAACGCAAGACTGCTGACTGGCACCGAGGTCAAAGGGGAAGATCAAATCGATCGCGTGAGTTTGGCCGCGATCCTGGTAGACGACACGAAACGCATTGATTGCTCCCACCTGAACGAACTTCTGCTGTTGGTCCACAAAGACCGCGTCGAGACGCCGTTCTTCGAGCACTTCTTCGGGACCGGCTGTACGATCGGGCAAATCCCAGAAGGCGTGGGACGGTTTCAGAGAACCGCCCTGTTGCTTTACGGGAACTTCGTTTTCGCCTACCGGACTCTTTCGCGCATCAAAGACGTCGCGACGTTCCGAGAGAAGATCGCGGAGGCGTCAAGAGAACCTGAGACCGAACTGAAGTACTTCCAGAGCCGCCCACAGAAACTCTTGGAGGTTGATCGGATCGCCCAACATCAGACGCCATTCGTCGGGTATCTTTCGGTCAGCGACATTGTCGCCGACCTCCGGCGTTGCGAATTGCTGCGTGGAGCAGCCAAGGAAGTTGGATCCGTCGCATCGTGGGCTGAATACCTCGCGCAGATTCAGGCGATGGCGAATCCGGAGCAGTTTGGACCGCTGTCGGAAATTGTCAGAAACTTCAGAGAGAAAAACACCGGGACCACCGTCTCTGATTTCGGCGGTTTCCTCGGAGGGTCGTTCGCACGGCTCTCCGAAATGAAAACCGAGGTCCAACAGATACGCACCCGGGCCACGAAGAACCAGAACACCTACTTGACCTGGGATCACATGGATGTCTACTTCGCAACCTCCATGCGGAAGGCCTGGGAGTATCAGGATCTCTATGGCTTCATCGAACGCCTGATGGCCTCCCAGGAGTTGAAGGAGCTCGAGCTCAGGTACTTCGATCCCACCCAGGCATATACAGATAACCGGGTCAACAAGGGATTGGTAGAGGCGCTGATGCTGAAGCGGGCGGGCGCGCTGTACGGTCTACTCGGTACAGGATACCGACACGCTCGGCAAGGATTCGGAGCTGGCCTCGACTCTTGCCCAAGGCAAGCCCGTTATCGCCTACATCCCGGACATCCCTCTGGACGACAGGACAAAGCAGCTCGTCTCCGAGGACCCGGCCACGATTCTCGAACGGCTTCGGTTTGTGCTGTACGCCGACGACCAACTCACGCAACGACTGACGGACCAGGAGTTGATTCTGGTCGATCGCGTGCAAGACCAACTCATAGCCTATTGCGGGAACCGAATCTGGCTTTCTATTACGGACGACGATGCCGTCAACAGACTCCGTCAGACGCTCGGAGAGGATCTCGAGGCATTTTGCAGAGTCGTTGCCAAGTCCGAAAAGGCAGTCTACGACAAGCGGGCGCGGACCCTGAGAGAAACGCATCCGCTTGCGCTGCAGGTGAATCTAGAAACTGGAGTGGCAAATGGCGTTCTGGTGGTGCGGACCATTCCGGACTGCGCGGCCTTGCTTCGCTGCATCTTGTTATCCGCTATTGAGTTCTCGCTTGAGGAAACAGATGGCATGTGGTACCTCAAGGAGCGAATCAGCGACTGCATCTATCGAGTGGTAACGAACGATCGGAAGCTCAACAATTGCTTCTGGAACTTCTACTTGCGATAAACTGGGAGGTTTCCATTATGTCTTCTGATGCACGATTGATTTTGAAGCGCCCTGGATGCGCAGAGCGCTGGGAGCACCAGGAACGCGGCGACTACAACATGGAACGCCTTGATAGGGAGTTCAACGACCGTCTGTACTCCGAGAGGGGTAGGGAGATCCTTCGAGCCCAGGAGCAGGGAGCGACTGCAAAGAGGGACGATCCCGCCAACCGTTAGGCATTTGTGGTCCCATTGATGGCGGCGACCGCCAGATCAACAGAGATCGGCATTGACGAAGGCCCTCGCGGCTGGCCATACCGGCGCCGGTGACTATTCTGCCGCTCCTACGGGTCTGCACGGCCCGGCTATCCGCGTCCCGGAGCGTGTCTTGAAGATCGCGATCCTCGGCACTCGAGGCATTCCGGCCCGCTACGGCGGATTCGAAACGTTCGCGGAAGAACTTTCGACCCGGCTGGCGGCCCGCGGCCACATCGTAACGGTGTACACCCGGCAGCGCCACCCCGAGCCCTTCTACCGCGGCGTCGCGCTGCGGTACCTACCGGCGATTCGCCACAAGTACTTCGACACCATCGCGCACACGTTTCTCTCGACCCTCGACCTCCTTATCCACCGCTCCGACGCGGCGCTCTACTGCAACGCCGCCAACGCCGTTTTCACCTGGATGCCGCGGCTGGCCGGCATCCCGGTCGCTCTCAACGTCGATGGGCTCGAACGCAAGCGGAAGAAATGGAACCGGCTCGCGCGGACCTGGTACCTGGTCTCCGAGTGGCTCGCCACTTTCTGTCCGAACGCGGTGGTCAGCGACGCGGCCAGGATCGCGGAGTATTACCGGACACGCTACGGCAAGGCGACCCACTCGATCCCGTACGGGGCCGAAACGGGCGCGGTGCTCAGCATGGAAATCCTTCGAGATCTCGGCCTCGAACCCGGGCGCTATTTCCTCTATGTCAGCCGTATGGAACCCGAGAACAATGCCCTGCTGGTGCGCGAAGCCTTCGAGCAGGTCGAAACCCGCCTGCGGCTTGCGCTCATCGGCGACGCACCGTACGCCGAGGCGTATATCGAGCGCGTACGGAACACGCGCGACCCGCGCATCGTCATGCCCGGCGCGATCTACGGCCGCGGTTATCAGGAGCTTCAATCCCGCTGCTTCGCGTACATCCATGCCACCGAAGTCGGGGGTACTCATCCCGCGCTCATCGAGGCCATGGGCCGCGGCGCTCTGGTGCTGTATCTGAACACCCCGGAGAACGCCGAGGTCGCCTCCGGCGCGGGGATTGCGTTCCAACACGACAACCTGAAAGCGAAACTCGAAGAGGTCCTCGCCATGCCGGCCGAAGAGCAGGACGAATTGCGGCGGCGCGCGGTGGCGCGGGTCGCGGAGCGTTACAGTTGGGATGCCGTCACCAGCGCCTATGAGAAACTGTTTTTGAGCCTCGTGGACCAGAATCGCTAGACGATCGATGGCATTCGAATACCGCACCTGGGTTGAAGTCTCCAAACGGCGCATCGCTGAGAACTTTCGCGCCATCCGCGACGTACTGGGTCCGGGTGTCGAGATCGCGGGCGTGGTGAAGGCGGATGCCTACGGGCACGGTGCGATCGAGGTCTCGCGGATTCTGGCCGCGGAAGGCGCGCGCTGGCTCGCCGTCAGCACGGTCGAGGAAGGCGTGGAGCTGCGCAGGGCAGGCATCGATACGCGGCTGCTGGTCATGGCGGATTCGCTGCCTTCAACACGCGCCGCGCTCGCCGAGTATGACCTCACGCCCGTCGTGCATTCTTTCGAGGACCTTCGCGCGCTCGACGGCTTCGCCCGATCGCGGGGAACCCGGCTGCGCTATCACCTCAAGGCCGACACCGGCATGGGCCGGCTCGGCGTGGCCGCCCGCGCTGCCGGGATCGCCTCCGCCAGCGGCGCCGCCAGCCACCTCGAACTCGAAGGTCTCATGTCCCACCTGGCTTCGGCCGCGGACTACACTACCTCGCAGACCGAGTGTCAGATTCGCACTTTCGCAGACCTCTGCCGGGATCTTTCTAGCGTGGGGATCGCGCCGAAGCTCCGCCACCTTGCGAGCACGCACCCGATCGCCTATGGCCGCCGCGAGGCGTGGTTCGATATGGTGCGGCCCGGGCTGGGCCTCTACGGCTATGCCTCACCGCCGGCCGGCCCGGCGCCGGCCAAAATCCTCCACCTCCAGCCGGCACTCGCCTGGAAGGCGGCCGTGCTCGCCACTCAAGAGATCCCCGAGGGAACCCCCGTCGGCTACGGGGCGACTTTCCGCGCGCGCAGGCCCATGCGCATCGCCGTCGTGGGCGCGGGCTACGCGGACGGCGTCTTGCATCAGCTTTCGAACCGCGGACACGTGGTCGCCGCCGGCACGCTCGTACCGATCGTCGGCGCCGTATCCATGGACCTCACGACCATCGATGTGACCGGATGCCCGTCGATTCAGGCCGGCGATGCGGTCACGCTTCTCGGTTCCGACGGAAGCGCCTCGATCGACGCCGCGCAGATCGCGAGCCTGGCGGGTACGATCGCCTACGACGTCCTGTGCGGCATCCGCTCCCGAGTCAAGCGCGTATACGTGCCCTGAGGACCGCTTCCTGACGGTCGCGGCTCGGAACGGAGCCGCGTGCGCGAGCGGCTACCGCCGGCGCTTGCCGGCCGGTGCGACGGCCTTGTCGATAGCGGCCAGCGCCACCGGCGCCATCACGCGATACCCCGCGCCGTTCGGGTGCAGACCGTCGTCGGCCAGATCGGCCTTGAGGAACCCGTTCGCATCCACGGTCGCGGCGTAGTAGTCCACGTACAAAAGATTGCGCTCGCGGCAGAAGCTTCGGATCCACTCGTTCAACGCATGGATCGTCTGCGGCGGGTGCGTCCGGCCCATCTCGAAGGCCGGATTCTGGTCCTTGTGGTAGTCGCTGACCGGCAGGACCGAAGCGATCAGAGGCTTGATCTTGTGATACTCGGCCAGCTCGGCGATCATCGCCAGGTTGTTCTCGATCGCCGCCAGCGAAACGCCGCGCGCAATGTCATTGGTCCCAGCCAGAATGAGCACCGCCTCCGGCTTCAGATCGATCACGTCGGCTTCCATTCGGCCCAGCATCTCGCCGGTGATCTGGCCGCTGATGCCGCGATTCACGAAGTCCCGTTCGGGGAAGTACTCGTTCAAGCGCCAGCCGTCGGTGATCGAATCGCCCAGGAAGACGACGCGGGAGCGGCCGGGCTGAGGCGCCGGCAGTTTGGCATTCGCGTCGGCATAGCGGCGGAGGTTGTCACGGTCCGGATCGCGAAGCTGCGCCTCTTTGGCCTCGAGCAGGGCCCGGAAATTCGCCTCGGCGCGATCCACCGTGTCACGCAGCTCCGCAAGCTGGCGGGCGGTCTCCTCCGGAAAGGAGTCCGGCTTCGGGAGCGCGTCCGCCAGAAGCAGGAAGGCGCGCACACTGGTCAGGAACGAGTACGTCACGCCCGCGTCCTGCCGGCCCAGAGAGCGGAGCGTGGACACGGCGGCCCGCGCGTTTTCGACAATCGGCCCGCCGGCCCGCGACAGATCCGGCACGGCCACGGCCACGGACTGCATTAACTGAACCGCGCGCCCGTAGAGATCGAACGCGTCTTTGTTGCGAAGCGGCCCGCGCTGCCCGGCTACCGCGGGATGAATGCACACCCACGCGGCCAGGACGGCCAGCGCCATCTGCGCGTTCGGAGATTTCATGTGTTGCCCTCTTTCTCGAGCTGAAGCGTAACCGTACCCACGTAAACCGGCAGCCGGACGCGAATCTGCACCGGCAGCCGCCGGTCGTCGTCCGTCAGCCAGACAAAGAGCCGGCCGTGCCGCCGGTACAGGACGTTGTTAAACAGGAAGGCTTCGTAGCGGATCGTCTTATAGGTTCCGAAGTCGGTCTTGATGGTCTCGCGCTCCTGCGCTTCCACCTTCGCCATGACCGCTTTCTTCCCGTCGCTGACCGGGATCTCCACCGAGCGGCCGGGTTCCAGCCCGAGCGTGCGCAACTCGTAGAGGGCGCCGAATACGTCGTGCTCGCACGGCTGTATGTCCGTTTCCTCGGAGAGCGTGATGTTCTTGACCAGATCGCGGTCGGTGGAAACGGCTTTGCGCCGCCGGCTGTCGAAGGTCACGCTGGTTTCGTGGCGGCGGCGTCCCTCGTTCGCCTGGAGCAGGGAACTCGCGATGCACAGCCCGTCGTCCATCAGCGCCGAATACTGGTCATCGACTTTGAAGAGCCGGGACACCAGCCCAGCCGCTTCCACGTGCAACTGGGCGGCAAAGCCGCCCTTGCCGGCGCCATTCGATGGACCCCAACTGAACTGCGCGTTTCCGGCATGAATGAAGCGCCACTCGATGTTATACGACAGGATCTCGTTCCGCGGCACCGGCCGCGCAAGGCCGTTCGGGCCGGGTGATGGCTGCGAAATGCCGCCCGCCGACGCGGCCAGCGCTGCCGCCAGTACTCGGAACCACAGCTCGGACATGAATTCCGAGTGTCGCAGATCGGCAAATCGGGCCGCAAGCCGCGCGACCGCCCGGGCGGCTGCTACACGTCCAAATTCCGCACGTCCAGCGCGTTCTCTTCGATGAACTTGCGGCGATTCTCGACGTCCTCGCCCATCAGGGTGGTGAAAATCTCGTTCGCCTCCACCGCGTCTTCCGAGCGCACTTGCAGCAGCGTTCGCTTTTCGGCATCCATGGTGGTCTCCCACAATTGCGTGGCGTTCATCTCGCCCAGCCCTTTGTAGCGCTGCACCTGAGCGTCGCGCATCCCCTCGGCCTTCACGTGCTCGAGCAGCTCGCGCCAGTCCGCGCGCGCCTCGCGGCTGGTCTCCTTCACCACCACGAACGGCGGCTGGTTGTAGCGCCCGATCTGCTTCGCCACCGTCCGCAAGCGTTTGTACTCGGGCAGAGCCGCAAGCTGTAGGTCGATCATCCGCTCCGCCTGGGTGGCATCGCGATAGCTCACCGACCAGGAGGAGTGCTCCTCGTCGAACTTCAGCTCCGGCTTCATCCCGATCGCCGACAGCCTTTCCGCCACAACGGCCAGGTTCGCCCGCTCGCTGAAATCCGCCTTCGTATCGACCTTCAACCCGGTCCCTGAGAGCACGTCCACGATGCGCGCATCCCGCACCTTCCGCTCCACACGCCGGAACAACTGCTGATATTCGTTCAGCGAGTTGAGAAATGCGCGCAGCTCGCCGCCCTCCAAACGCGCCGGCGGCTCCCCGCCGATCTCCACCGCCACGTTCTCGGTGGCCCGCCGCAGGACCTCGCGCACGAACTCGTCTTCGTTCTTGATGTACTTCTCGCTCTTGCCCTTCTTGATCCGGTAGAGCGGAGGCTGCGCCACATACACGTTGCCGCGCGCGATCAATTCGCCCATCTGCCGGTAGAAAAACGTCAGCAGCAGCGTCCGGATGTGCGAGCCGTCCACGTCCGCATCGGTCATGATGATGACCTTCGAGTAGCGCAGCCGCGTAATGTCGAACTCTTCCCGGATGCCCGTGCCCAGGGCCGTAATCATGGCGCGGATTTCCTCGTGGCTGAGCATCTTGTCCGTGCGCGCCTTTTCCACGTTCAGGATCTTGCCCTTGAGCGGCAGAATCGCCTGGTATTTGCGGTCGCGGCCCATTTTCGCCGTTCCGCCGGCCGATTCGCCCTCCACCAGGAACAGCTCGCACCGCTGCGGGTCCTTCTCCTGGCAGTCCGCCAGCTTGCCCGGCAGCCCGCCGGAATCGAGCGCGCCCTTGCGTCGCGTAAGGTCGCGCGCTTTTCGCGCCGCCTCGCGGGCCCGGGCGGCGTCAATCGCCTTGCCCACGATCTTGCGGGCCACCGACGGGTTCTTCTCGAAGTACTCGGTAAGCTTCTCGTTCACGAAGTTCACGACGAAGCCGCCAATGTCGCTGTTCAGCTTGCCTTTCGTCTGTCCTTCGAACTGCGGCTGCGGAAGCTTCACGCTGACCACCGCGGTCAGCCCCTCGCGCACATCGTCGCCGCTGAGGTTTTCCTTCACGTCCTTGAACAAGCCGGTCTGCTGCCCGTAGTAGTTGATGGTCCGTGTCAGCGCGCTGCGGAGGCCCGTCAGGTGCGCGCCGCCATCCACGGTGTTGATGTTATTCGCAAAGGAAAATATCGAATCGCTGTAGCCGTCGTTATACTGAAACGCGACCTCCATCGAAAGAACGCCGCCATTCGGCAGTTCCCGCGATCCCTCGAAGTAGATCGGTCTGTCGTGCAGTACGTTCTTGCCCTTATTGAGGTGCTTGATGAATTCGACGATGCCGCCGCTGTAAAAGAACTCGTGCGATTTTGGCGGATCCACCCGCTCATCGCACAGCGTGATCTTGAGGCCCTTGTTCAGAAAGGCCAGCTCGCGCAGCCTCTGCGATAGAATATCGTAGCTGAACTCCGTAGCCACCATGATCGTGGCGTCGGGCTTGAACGTGATTCTCGTACCGGTCTTGCGGCCGGCTTTCCCTTTCATTTCGAGCGGCGCTTTGGGAACACCACGCTCATACTCCTGCACCCAGGTGTAGCTGGTTGCGGACTCTCCCGGCCCGGATTTCGGCCGCCAGATCTCGAGCTCGAGGGTTTCCGAAAGCGCGTTCACGCAGCTCACGCCCACCCCGTGCAGCCCTCCCGACACCTTGTAGCTGTTCGTATCGAACTTCCCGCCGGCGTGCAGCTTCGTCATCACGACTTCGGCCGCGGAAACACCCTCGTCCGCATGCAGGTCCACTGGGATTCCACGCCCGTTATCCTGAACGGTGACCGAGTTGTCGCTCCGGATTGTTACGTTGACTTCGTTTGCATACCCGGCCAGGGCTTCGTCAACCGAGTTATCCACGACCTCGTAAACGAGATGGTGCAGACCCGACTCGCCGGTCGAGCCGATATACATTGCCGGCCGCATCCGGACTGCCTCGAGCCCTTCGAGTACTTTGATACTAGTTGAGTCGTATGCGCGGTCCTGACCGCTGTTACCTAAGCCGTCATCAGGCTGTACATCTGCCATAAAACCTCAAATCCTCATAGGCATTACAATGTAGCGGTAGCGTTCTCGCTGCTGTGCGTCTTCTGCTGCCACAGGCTGAACCTCGGCTGCGCTGTGCGCATCCTTAAACTGGAACGCAATCCGCTCTTCGGATATCGCACGCAGGAATTCGAGAACGTACTGAGCATTGAAACCGATCTCGAGCGCTGTTCCCTCGTACTCGGCCGGAACACTCTCTTCGCTCTCTCCAGTCTCGGAGATGGACGAGAACACCTTCACTTCACCGGGGCACACCTGCATCCGAATCGCACGCGAGCGCTCATCCGCGAACTGAGAAACGCGCTCAACCGCCGCATGGATCTCGTTCTTCTGCAGCGTAACCAAGGTCTTATGATCCTTCGGCAGCACGCGCTCAAAATCGGGAAACGTTCCCGTCAGCTTGCGGCTGATCAGCAACCGGTCTCCAAACTGGAAAAACAAATGATTGTCATCACCGGCAAATTTCACTACTGTGTCGGAGCCGCTCTCGCCCGCTAGTTTAAGAATCTCTCCCATCGCCTTACGCGGCAGCAAAGCTCGATACTGCGAGTGAATTCCCGGAACCGTGATACTGGTCTCCACATAAGCCAGGCGGTGGCCATCGGTCGCGACCATCAACATTCCCTCATCCCTGAGTTGAAGCAGCGCGCCATTCAATGTGAACCGTGATTCCTCGGAAGAAATTGCAAATACCGTCTTGCCAATCATGGAAGAGAGGATACCTAGTGGAATTTCCGCTATAGTCTCTGGCATCTTGGGCAGCTCCGGAAAGCTCTCACGAGAGATCCCGGCAATCTTAGTTCGCGAACGCCCACACGTAATACTGACCCAGTCATTCTCGAGAAACTTGACATTCAGATCCGCATCGGGCAGCAGACGAACATAGTCGAGTAACCTGCGCGCCGGCACCGTACCCGCCCCCTCAAGCGAAACGCGCGCAGGAAAAGAGCAGCGGATTCCGAGTTCAAGGTCCGTTGCCGTCAACTGCACACGGTCGCCCTGAGCTTCCATGAGTACATTTGAAAGAATCGGGATTGTCGTCCGCTTCTCAACGACCCCTTGTGAAAGGTTAAGCTCACGGACCAGATCTGCCTTGCTCACGGTAAATTCCATGGGGTGTGCTCTCCTGTCGGTGATTATCTTCAGCCGACTCTCTACAATATCAAATACAAGAACCGCATTCGTAGGAGCTGTGAGTTTGTTACTTTCTCTCTAAATTATACAAAATCCAAACAGTTCCGTGCCAGCCGCGAGTGTGAAAAAGCCTAGGATCATCGTACGGGGCAGGTGTCTCGAAACCAGCTTGCACGCAATTCAGAGGCTGCTCGCCCGTCGTGTTGTTCGAATCCATGTAAGTACAATAGATTGAACTGTTTACATTGTGAGGGATGCTGTTCATTCTGAAATCATAAAACATTAGCGTTAGACCGGGTTGTTTCAGTCCCGGCTCAGTTGATGGAATCGGTCAAGATCTGGATCAACCGGTTCATCTCTGGGTCCTTTTGCCGCAGCTCATCAATACGATGGACGGAGTGCAAAACCGTGGTGTGGTGTTTTCCGCCAAACGCCCGGCCGATCTCGGGCAGAGAAGCCTGCGTAAGCTCCCTGCTGAGATACATCGCAATCTGGCGAGGACGCGCGATCTCGCGACGGTTGCTCTTTTGCTTAAGCTGCGCCGGTTGAAGATTATGCCGCGCCGCAACCGCGCGGATGATCGCCTCGACCGTCACCTTCCGCTCACTGGTATGAACCAGGTGCTTCAGTGCTTGCTGCGTCATCGAAAGAGTGATCTTCTCTCCGGTCATCGACGCATATGCAATCAGTTTAACCAGTGCACCCTCAAGCTCACGCACATTGGACTTTGTCCTCGTCGCGATAAAGACCCGCACATCCTCTGGCAGCTCCACTCCCTCCGCCTCGGCCTTCTTATCGAGAATCGCCATCTTGGTCTCGAGGTCCGGCGGTTGAATGTCCACCAGTAGACCCCACTCGAACCGCGAGCGCAGCCGGTCAACCAAGCCAGGGATTTCTTTTGGAGGCGAGTCGCTCGAAATCACAATTTGCTTCTGGCTCTCGTATAGCTCATTAAAAGTGTAAAAGAACTCGTCCTGAGTGCCCTCTTTTCGTCCCAAGATCTGGATATCGTCGACGAGCAGGACATCCGCGGAGCGATAGTGCTCGTGAAAGAGTGGCATCTTCTGCAGCCGGATGCTGGTGATCATCTCGTTCATGAAGCGCTCGCTGGAAGTGTATACGATCCGCATGCTGGCATGATTGTCCATCAGCGAGCGGCCGATTGCGTGCATCAGGTGCGTCTTCCCCATACCCACGCCACCGTAGATAAACAGTGGGTTGTATCGTTGTGCCGGGATCGTGGCGACCGCCTTGGCCGCGGCGTGCGCGAACTGGTTGCAGGACCCCACCACGAAGGAATCAAACGTAAACTTCGGATTCAAATGTGTGACCCCCCTTTGAAACACCACCTCGCCGCCCGATACGGTGCTTCTCTGCTCGCTTGCGGCCACCGGAGCAACCGCGGCTACCTCGTAGACGATATTTTCGACCGCCAGGCCCAATGCTTCAATTGCCGATCGGATCAACCCGGAGTATTCCTGTTCGATGTACCGCTTGGCGGGCTCGCTTGGAACAGACACCCAAATGGTTCGGCCCTCCATCTCACGAAGCGCGGTCCGCCCCAGCCAGTTCTGAAAGGCCTCCGTGCTAACCTGGGGGGCGACTTTGGACTTGATCAGTTCCCAAATGTTCATAGGCTCGTCGGCGGCAGGTGGATGCGCGCTCCTTTTCCACATGTTTTCCACATCTGTGGAAAACCTAAACTCCACGCTTTAGATCCTGAGTGATTCCGCCCGCAAGTATCATCCCCAACACGTCAAAACGTATCTCACTGGATGGTTAGGCGGAACGTCACTATAGCACAGTTGAAGTGCTGTGTTGCAATAAGATTTATATTTCCTAACTAGCTGATAAAAAGACAGATACACCGAAACTTCCAAAACCATTTTCGGACCATCCTGTCGCCTGGGCGGGTACCAGAACTCCACCCTCATCTGGCGGGTACCGCATTCCCACTACCAGTACCAGAAGAGAGGAGATTTGACAGGGACTATGCCGGGGAGAGAAAATACAGAGCGCAAGCGGGAGTAACTCAGTTGGTAGAGTGCGACCTTGCCAAGGTCGATGTCGCGGGTTCGAATCCCGTCTCCCGCTCCAGCACAAATTGCCCGGCCTTGCGCACCACATCGCGACGTATCTTGCTGAATTGAGTAGGGAAAACGTCTCGGCCCACACCCTGCGGTCCTACGGTTCCGATTTAGAGCAGTTCCTCGCGTACTTCACTCCGCCAGGCGGTGAGCCTCCGCCTCCGGAGAAACTGGACACGCTGGCGCTCCGCGAATGGCTCGGCCATCTCTACGAAGACCTCGCCAGCCCGGTGACGCTTCGGCGTAAGTTGGCGGCCGTGCGGTCATTCTTTAAATTTCTGGTGCGGCGTCACGTGGTGGAGACCAATATTGCCCGCCTGATCCGAACCCCGAAGGCTCCCAAGACGCTGCCCCGCGTAATGACGCCCGAGCAGACCAACGCTCTGCTGGACGCCGTGGCGGCGGGCCGCCTCGAGCGTCCGTTTCCCGCCCGCGATGTGGCCCTCTTTGAGTTCCTGTACGGCTGCGGTATCCGCATCAGCGAGCTGGCCGGTCTGAATCTGGCCGATGTGGATCTGGCGGAACGCTGGCTGCTGATACGCGGCAAGGGCCGCAAGGAGCGCCAGGTGCCGTTCGGGGCGAAAGCCGCGGCGGCGCTGGAGCGGTATCTCGCCGAGCGCCATGCCGCGAGGCCTGGCGAGACCGCCCTGTTCGTCAACCATCGCGGCAAGCGTTTGACCGATCGGGGCGCCCGCGGAATCGTGAAGCTTTACGCGACCGCGCTCGCCGGCGATCCCGCGATCCACCCGCACAGTTTCCGCCACGCGTTTGCCACGCACCTGCTGAGCGACGGAGCAGATCTCCGCGCCATCCAGGAGCTGCTGGGCCACGCCCGCCTGTCCACGACGCAGAAATACACGCAGGTCTCGCTCACCGATCTGATGAAGGTCTACGACAAAGCCCACCCCAAGGCGTGAGGCCGGCCAAGGACAATCGCGAGTCTTGTGTTTGCAACGCCGCTCTACTCGCCCGGCACGCCAAATCCGTGCGTGGTGAGAATTCGCCGCCCTTCGGGGCTTGCCAGATAGTCCAGAAACCGCCGTGCCGCCGCCGCGTGCGGGCGTCCGGCCACAACGCCGCCAGCCTGACGGATCGGCGCGTGATTCGAGTCCGGCAGCAGCACGCCGCCCCAGTCGAAGAGCAGCGACCAGGCCGTAATCACCGCGTCCGCGTTCCCGCTCTCGGCGTACTGGAGTGCCTGGCGGACATTCTCGCCGTACACCACCTTCGGCTCCATCTCCTTCCAAAGCCCCAAACGCTGCAACATCTCCCGCGCTGCCACTCCGTAGGGCGCGTGCGCCGGGTTCGCGATGGCAAGGTGCAGCACCCGCGGGTTCCGCAGGTCCGCCAGGGTCTTGATCGCACCGCCCTTCGACCACAGCCCGAGCCGGCCATAAGCGTATACCCTCACCGAGCCCGGCGCCAGGCGCCCGGATTTGACCAGGTCAGCCACGAAAGCCTCGTTGGCGGAGAGAAACACGTCATAGGGAGCGCCCTGCTCGATCTGCCGGGCCAGCATCCCGCTCGCCCCCAACGTGAACCGCATCTTCTGCCCGGTGGAGCGCTCGAAACCTCGGGCCAGCGGCTCCTGGACCCCGGCGAGGTCAGCGGCAGCAGCTATCAGCAGCTCAGGCTCGGCTGCAGTCGCGGCGGCGATCCCCAACGTCAGGGCGATGATAGAAGTTGACAGTATAAGACTCAAGTTGCATAATAGGAGTGTGCTAAGAAGAATGGCGGCTTGGCCGCGCTTCGCAGGATTGTTAGCCATTTACCCTTATTGTAGGAGGCTGGGAGTGAAATGAGCAAAATCATCGGTATCGACCTGGGGACAACGTACTCGGTTGTTGCCGTCATGGAAGGCGGCCAGCCGGTCGTCATTCCGAATCAGGAAGGTGCACGGACCACCCCCTCCGTGGTTGGCTTCACTAAGAGTGGGGAGCGGTTGGTCGGCCAGGTCGCCAAGCGGCAGGCGGTCACCAACCCCGAGAACACCGTGTACTCCATCAAGCGCTTCATGGGGCGGCGCTACGAGGAAGTCAGCGATGAAATGAAGCTGGTGCCGTACAAGGTCGTCCAGGGGGACAACCGCGACGCCCGCGTTGAGATTATGGGCAAGAAGTACTCTCCGCCCGAGATCTCGGCCATGATCCTCACCAAGTTGAAGGAGGCCGCCGAGGCCTATCTGGGCCAGAAGCTTACCGAGGCCGTGATCACCGTTCCGGCGTACTTCAACGATGCCCAGCGGCAGGCGACCAAGGACGCCGGCAAGATCGCCGGTCTCGATGTCAAGCGCATCATCAACGAGCCCACGGCCGCGGCGCTCGCTTACGGCCTGGATAAGAAGAAGAACGAAACCATCGCCGTCTACGATTTCGGCGGCGGCACCTTCGACATCTCGATCCTCGAGGTGGGTGACGGCGTGGTGGAGGTGAAGTCCACCAACGGGGACACGCACCTCGGCGGCGACAACATCGACCAGCGGATCATGGACTGGATCATCGGTGAGTTCAAGCGGGAAAACGGCATCGACCTTTCCAAGGACCAGATGGCGCTCCAGCGGCTGAAGGAAGCGGCCGAAAAGGCCAAGATCGAGCTTTCCACGCTGCTCGAAACCGAGATCAATCTGCCGTTCATCACCGCGGACGCGAGTGGTCCCAAGCACCTGGTCACGAAATTGACGCGCGCTCGGTTCGTCCAGATGGTTCAGGATATTCTGGACCGGACGCTGCAGCCTTCCCGGAAAGCGCTCGAGGACGCGGGCGTCGGGCCGGACAAGATCGATGAGGTCGTCCTGGTCGGTGGTTCCACCCGCATCCCGCGCGTGCAGGAAATGGTGCGCGAGTTCTTCCGTCGCGAGCCGCACAAGGGCGTGAACCCGGACGAGGTGGTGGCGATCGGCGCGGCGGTCCAGGGCGGCGTGCTTGGAGGCGAAGTGAAGGACGTCCTGCTGCTGGATGTCACCCCGTTGTCGCTCGGCATCGAGACGCTCGGCGGCGTCTTCACGAAGCTCATCGAGCGGAACACGACTATTCCGACCCGGAAGAGCGAGGTGTTCTCGACGGCCGCGGACAACCAGACCTCGGTGGAAATCAAGGTTTACCAGGGCGAGCGCTCCATGGCGGGCGACAACCGCCTGCTCGGCGTCTTCCAGCTTGCCAACATACCGCCCGCGCCGCGCGGCGTGCCGCAGGTCGAAGTGACCTTCGATATCGACGCGAACGGCATCCTCAACGTCACCGCCAAGGACCGGGCCACCAGCAACGAGCAGAAGATCACCATTACTTCCTCCTCGGGCTTGAGCAAGGACGAGGTTGAGAAGATGGCCAAGGACGCGGACGCGCACAGCGGCGAAGACCGCCGCAAGAAGGAGGAGATCGACGCCCGGAACCAGGCCGACTCCATGGTGTACCAGGTCGAGAAGATGCTCCGCGATCACCGCCTCAAGATCAGCGACGCCGATGCCCAGGGCATTGAAGACGCCCTCGAAGAGACCCGGAAAGCGATGCGGGAGGGCGGGGTCGAGCGGATCAACTCGGCGCGCTCGAAGCTGGAGTCCGCCAGCCACCGTCTCGCGGAGGCGATGTACAAGGCCGCTTCGAGCGAGCAACCGCCGCCGCAAGGCGACGGAGGGCAGCCTCGGCAAGAGAAGCCGAAAGACAACGTGGTTGACGCCGAGTTCGTGGACGTGGACGACAAGACGAAGAAGTGAGTGATTACACCGGGGAGACGGGGAGGGCGTTCCGGCTCTCTCCATCCGTCCGGTGAAATAAAAACTGAACATGGCCACCCAAACCCACGACTACTACGAAACGCTCGGGGTGAGCCGCACCGCCAAGGCGGAAGAGATTCGCAGGGCCTATCGCCGGCTGGCGCGCAAACACCATCCCGACCTCAATCCCGGGGACAAGGCGGCCGAGGAGCGCTTCAAGCGGGTTCAGGAAGCCTACGATGTTCTGAGCGAGCCGAAGAAGCGCGAGATGTACGACCAGGTGGGCTACTACTCCGAGCATGGACCGCCTCCCGGCGCCGGGCCCGAGCCCGGTCCGGGAATGGGTTTCGGCGGATTCGATTTTTCGGACTTCGCGCAAGGCGCGCCGCAAGGCGAGGGCGGCGGCCTCGGCGGCCAGTTCCGCGACATCTTTGGCCAGTTTTTCGGCCGCGGCGCCCGGGGCGCGGAACGCCCGGAGCCCGAGCCTGGGACTGATCTCGAGTATGGCCTCGACATCGATTTTTGGCAGGCGATCAAGGGTACCCAGATAACGCTCAACATCTCGCGCCAGGAAGTTTGCGCGGCGTGCAAGGGCGCCGGCACGGCGGGCGCGGGCTCAGCCGCCTGTCCGCAGTGCAACGGCACGGGGCATGTGAGCCAGATGGCCGGCGCCATGCGGTTCAACCTCGCCTGTCCGCGCTGTGGAGGGAGCGGCAAGCTGCGCAACGCATGTCCCGCATGTTCCGGCGAGGGCCGCGTGGCGCGTCCCGAGACCGTCGAAGTCCGCATCCCGCCGGGCGTCGAGACCGGCACGCGGCTGCGCGTCGGCGGCAAGGGCAACGCGGGTACCCAGGGCGCGCCGCCCGGAGACCTGTACATCACGGTGCGCGTCGAGCCGCACCCGTTTTTTCACCGTGACGGCGATCATATCCAGATCAGCGTGCCGGTGACCGTGACCGAGGCCGGCCTCGGCGCCAAGATCGAGGTGCCTACGATCGACGGACGGGCGCTGCTGAAGATCCCGCCGGGAACGCAGAGCGGGCAGAAGTTCCGCATGCGGGAGCGAGGTGTTTTAAACGCGCGGAAGAACAAGCGGGGCGACCAGATCGTCGAGGTCGTGGTGCAGCCGCCGCACGTCCGCGACGAGCGCACTAAGGAGATCCTGCGGGAGCTGGCGCAGCTCAACCCGGACGATCCGCGAGCGCAGATCTGGACCCAGGTATAAGCCTATGGCGAAGGGACGCGGCAAAGCCGCCTACATGATCTCGGCCGTCGCCGAGCAGTACCGGATTCATCCGCAGACGCTCCGGCTCTACGAGCGGGAGGGATTGCTGAAGCCGTCGCGCAGCGAGGGCAACACGCGCCTCTACACCCAGGCGGACATCGACCGGCTGGAGGTCATTCTCAAGCTGACGCGGGATTTCGGCGTGAACCTCGCGGGGGTGGAGATCATCCTGAACATGCGCGCGAAGATGGCCGCCATGCAGCAGCAGATCGAGGAATTCGTGGCGACCTTGAACGATCAGCTCTCTTCGCGCCTGCCGCCCTCCGGGCGCGCCAGGAGCAACTCGCTCATCCCGGTGATCGCCGTTCCGCCGGTTGGGTCCCGCAAAGAGAACAAGGGCGCCTGAGGCGTCCTCAGCCCACGAAAAAATCCGTGGGGACACGCCTGCGCGACTCGCAAGCCGAAGGTTCTGCTTAGGCAGGCCCGGAGTGGCCCCGGATTTTTTCGTTTCTACGCCGCGGCCACCCCGCGGGCGCGCAGTTGTTTGCGGACCGCCGCCAGGATCCTCCGGAAGCCACTCTCCCAGTTCGGGAACAGGTCCACGTATTGGAATTCCCGCGAGATGCGCGGCGGCACGCGGCACTCCTCGAGGCGTACCGGAATGAAGTAGACCTGATCGAGCGGCAGGCGCGTGGCGCAATCGAGCGCGTATCGCAGCTCGGACTGGAAGTTGCCCCGCTTGCCGCCGGAGCGCTCCGAAAAGCAAGCCACAAAGAAGTCGGAGACGGATATGGCCTGTTCGATGGCGCGCGGCCAGTTCTGGCCCGGCAGCAGTTTGCGCCGGTCCAGCCATGCGTCGAAGCCGTGGCGGAGGAAATCGTCGTAGAGCCGGTTGGCGGCCGGATAGTCCTCGACCGCGTAAGCCAGGAAGACCTTGGGGCGGACCCGCGGCTCGAAAATGAAGCCGCCCCGCCGGCCGGGCCGGAACGCCCCCAGGCCATCGATCTCGACCGAGCCGCCCCGCTCGAGGCAATTCCGGACAATGCGGGCGATCTGCGCGCTGGTGGCGACCCCGGCGGCAGGCATGCTACTCCTTCCGCCCCCGCCGGTCTGATTCGAACTCGAACGCCGGCCGCGCGCCGGGCACAAACGTGCCGAGGCCGGGCAGCCGGGACCTCTCTCCACGCCGAAGGCGTGTGAGGATCTGGTGTACGACCCGATCCACTTCGTCGGCCGCCGCCGCCTTCGAGCGATGCGTCTGCCGCGCCAGCCGGGTAGTCAATTCGCCCTTGTTCATTCCGCTCAAATCGTAGCAGCAGACCGCGCGGCCAGCCTTGGGAGCGCTCGCGGCGACGACGCCACCTTATTGAATAAGCAGGAGTTATTCTCTTGCGCGCGCGCCGCCCGAGCCGTGAACGGGACTCCGCACCTCCTAAGGCCCAGCCCCTTCCCCGCCGATAAGCCAGGCATGGTGTCCGACGCCGCCGAAATACTCGAGGCTCGTGTCCGGGACTTGATTGCCGGATTCTCGCGGAGCCCGGACCTCGTAAAGCAATGGCTGGAGGACGTGCTCGAGGCGGATCCCGCCGCATTTCGCCGGGCGGCCCTTAGCGCCTTCGCTGGCGTCACGGACAGCGCCTGCCGCCGTTGCCTTCTCGGCCTGCTGGCGGCCAGCGGACTGGCGCCGGCTTGTGATCCGGCGGTTTTCTCGCTCGAGGAGGAACTCGCGATCACCCGCGAGTTGTTCCAGGCGGACCCAGGGCTCGATCTGAAGCTCGCGCACCGTTTCTCCCGGCTGGCGTACCCGATGTCTGCGGATGTCTCCGAACGCACGCTCGAGCTGCTGTCGGAGATATCCAACAACCGGCGCGTCCTGCCGATGGTGATCCGGCTGCTGTACGATCCGGACCCGCGGGTGCGCTCGAAGGCCGCGCTGATCATCGGCAGGGGAAGTCTGGCGCCGCATATCGCGGAGCGGCTGTTGGGCGAAAACGACCCGCGCGTGAGGGCCAACGCCGTCGAAGCGCTTTGGGGCGTGGACACGCCCAAGACGCGCGCCCTGTTGCGTCGCGCCGCCGGCGACCAGAACAACCGGGTGGCCGCGAACGCGCTCCTCGCCCTTTACTGGCTGGACGAGCCCGCGGCCATCCCGGGAATCCTGAAGATGGCCAGGGACGCGAACCCGCGGTTTCGCTCCTCGGCGGTCTGGGTGATGGAGAGGACCGAGAACCCGCGTTTCCTGCCAACGCTCACGCAAATGATCGGCGAGAGCGAGCCCATGGCCCGGACCCGGGTCTTCCTCGCCATCACGGCGCTGAACCGCGTGGCGGCGCGCTATGCACAGTCGCCGCCGCTGCGGGTGCACATTCTCGCCGTGACGGCCAAAGGCGAGAGCCAGCGTGTGATACGCGCCGCGATTGCGACGGACACCGGCGACAAGGCGCCCGATCTGCTGCACGCGGCCGTCGCAGTCTCTGAAGATTCGCGCGCGGTCGCCGACTACAGCATCCGGAAACTTCGGTCCGCGGATTCGATCTCCCTGGGCCTGCTGCTGCCCCAGGGGGCGGCCGGGGACCGTATTCTTGCCGCCCTTTCCGCGATGAAGCGCCAGCAAGACCAGTGGACCACGGTACGCTATGCCCCGGGCGCATCGCTCGCGAACATGCAGTCCCTGATCGGGACGGTCGGCGCCGGCGGTTCGGCGGGCCAGTTGCTTATTCACGCCGATGCCCTGGGCACGCAGGATGAAGCGGTGACCGCCTGGGAATGCCAGGAGGCGATTGCCCGGGCGCGATGTTATTCGGTGGCGATCCATTCGATTGCCCTCGGTGGGCCGGCATTTCCGCACGGCCGTATGCTGGCGGACGAGACGAGCGGAACCTCGACCGTGTTCGAAACGATCGAAGATGCGGAAGCGGCCTGCGGGAAGATCTACCTGGGGTTTCGGCACGCGTACGAGATCACCTGCCACGGCATGGGCCCGAGCGCGCTGCCGGGCGACGTGGAGTTGGAGGTCTATGCCGCCGGCCGGCACGGCGTGGACACGTTTCGTGTTGCCGCGCCGGCGGCCCAGGCGATTTCGGGGACGCACCTGAGCTGAAGGCTTCCAGGTTCAGGGCGTTGATAGCTGATACTATAATGATCCGATGCTCGAACTGGCTCCCGGCGATCCGATCATCAAGGCGTACTTAAAGGATCTCCAGCACCTCAAGGATCAACAGGTCGTCCACGAATTGGGTCTCAGGGGGCCGTTCCAGAACCTGCTCGACAAAGCGGCCAAAAAGCGCGGCTGGACCCTGGTGACCGAACTGTCCACTTACTCGGGCGGCAGACGCGTGGTGCCCGACGGCACCGTGCGCGACGAGTTCCGCCTGGCGCGCGGGTGGTGGGAGGCGAAGGACACATCCGACCGGCTCGCCACCGAGATCCAGAAGAAGCTCAAGGCCGGATACCCGTCGCGCAACACCATCTTTGAAGACACACGCATTGCGGTTCTTTACCAGGATCGGGGCGAGGCGGGCGAATTTGCCCTCAACGAGCCGCTGAAGATTGCCGGCCTTCTGAACCGGTTTCTGTCGCACGACGAGTCGCATGAGCGCGAGTTCGAGCGCGCCATGCAGGAGTTCAAGAGCCGCATTCCGGATCTGGCGCAGTCGCTCAGCGAGCACATCCGCGAGGCTCATACGACGAACCGGAAGTTCCGCGAAGCCTTCGCCGCGTTTGTCGATCTCTGCCGCGCGTCGCTCAACCCGGAGCTCTCGGAAGCGAACGTCGATGAGATGCTGATCCAGCACCTTCTGACCGAGCGGCTGATGCGAAACCTGTTTCAGAACCCGGAGTTCACCACGCGCAACGTGATCGCCTCGCAGGTGCAGGGCGTGATCGAAGCGCTCGCCTCCGGCAGCTTTTCGACGGCCGAATTCCTGAAGAGGCTCGACCCGTACTACAACGCCATCGAGCGCGAAGGCGCGAACCTCAGTCACTTCACCGAGAAGCAGGATTTTCTGAATTCGGTTTACGAGCAGTTCTTCCAGCGCTTCTCTCCGAACGTGGCCGACACGCACGGCATCGTGTACACGCCGCGCGAAATCGTGGATTCCATGTGCAACTCCGTCGAACAGGCGTTGAAGGAGGAGTTCGGGTATACGCTGGCTTCGCCGGAAGTGATCGTTCTCGATCCCTGCACCGGGACCGGGAATTTCATCGTGAACCTGATCGAGCGGATGCCGGGCAAGGCGCTCACGGAAGCGTACCGGAGCCGGCTGTTCGCCAACGAAGTGATGTTGCTGCCGTATTACGTGGCCAGTCTGAACATCGAGCACGCCTACTACGAGCGGATGAGGCAGTACGAAGCTTTTCCGGGCCTGTGCTTCGTGGACACGCTGGATATGGCGGAATCGCGGCAGGGCGGACTCTTTACTCCGGCTAACACGGAGCGCGTGGAGCGGGAGAAGGGCGCGGCCATCACGGTCATCATCGGCAACCCGCCGTACAACGTCGGGCAGAAGAGCGAAAACGACAACAACAAGAACCGCAAATACAAAGTTGTGGACGACCGGGTTCACGAGACGTACGCGAAGGACTCGAAGGCCACCAACAAGAACTCGCTGTCCGATATGTACGTGAAGTTTTTCCGCTGGGCGACGGACCGCCTGGATGGGCGTGACGGGATCGTCTGCTTTGTCTCGAACAACAGCTTTGTGGATCAGATCGCATTGGATGGGATGCGCAAGCATCTGTTGCAGGATTTCGAGCGAATCGACCACATTGACCTGCACGGCAACGTGCGGCGGAATCCGAAGCTTTCCGGAACGACGCACAACGTGTTCGGTATTCAGGTGGGCGTGGGGATCACGCTCGCGGTGAAGAAGCGGGCCGCGGACCGGCGCCTTCGGTATCATCGCGTCCCGGAAACGTGGCGCAAGGGCGCGAAGCTGGAGTTTCTCGCGGAGAGCGAGATTCCATGGCAGACACTGACACCAGACGCGGAGAGCACCTGGCTGGTACCGCAGCACGCGGACGAGTACCGCGGCTTTCTCCCGATTCAGAGCATGTTCGACTTATACACCGTCGGCGTGAAAACGAATCGTGACGAAGTTGTGTACGACTGGGACCGTGACCGGCTCGAAGCGCGGATGAGGAAGTTTATCGCCGAGTACAACACCGAGGTTCACCGTCACCAGTCGGAGCCGGATGCCGGGTGGCCGGATCATATCAAGTGGAGCGAGACGCTTAAGAAAGCCGCAATGCGGGGCGAGATGCAAAAGTTTGATGGCCAAAAGGCCGTGCGGTCGCTATATCGGCCGTTCACGTCGAAGTGGCTATACCTCGATCATCTGGCAGTCGAACGCGTCTATCAGTGGCCGAAGATCTCCGGGTCGGTCATAGTGACCTCTGACATCGGCTGGCGTGCGCCGGCATTTAACGCTCTGATTGCCGACTCCCCGGCAGACATACACCTATGCGCCGCGGTCGATGCGCACCAGTGCTTCCCCCTCTCCCACCTCAAGGACTCCGCCGTCGAACAATTCCGGCAACGTTACGCCAGCGATTGCATCACCCGCGAGAACGTCTTCTATTACTTCTACGCGCTGCTGCACCATCCCGGATACCGCGAGCGCTACGCCGCCAACCTCAAACGCGAGCTGCCGCGGATTCCCTTTGCTCCCAACTTCGGCGCCTTCGCCGAGGCCGGGAAAGAACTGGCGCGCCTGCACGTCGAATACGAGTCGCTCGATCCCTGGCCGCTGGAATTCGTCGAGAACAAAGATGTCCCCTATTCCGAGCGCGTCGCCAAAATGAAGCTGAGTCCGGACCGGCAATCGCTCCAGGTGAACGAATCGCTCGCGCTGGCAGGCATCCCGGCGGAGACGTTCGAGTACCGCCTCGGGTCGCGCTCGGCGCTCGAATGGGTGATCGACCAATACCAGGTCAGAGGCGAGTCCGACCCGAACCGCGAGTCCGATCCGGGCTACATCGTCCGCCTGGTGGGGCAGGTGGTGCGCGTCAGCGTGGAGACGGCGCGGATCGTGCGCATGCTGGCAGCCTTGCCGGCGGAGCCTCTTTCGTGAAGCTCCTGGTCTTTTCCGACATCCACAACGACTACGCCGCGCTCGAACGCCAGATGGCGATCGAAGCTGATTACTACATCGCCGCGGGCGACCTCTCAAGCTGGAGCCGTGGCCTGGATCGCTCGGGCGAGATCCTCCGCAAGCGAGCCGGCCGCGTCTGGGTCATGCCGGGCAATCACGAGTCCGAAAGCCAAATTACAGACTTCGCGAAGAAATTCGGGCTCACCAGTTTTCACGGAACCTCCTTCGAGGCCGGCGGCTTCCACGTGGCCGGACTCGGCTACTCGAACCCCACGCCATTCAACACCCCGGGCGAGTACAGCGAAGACGAAATCGCTCGCCGCCTCCAACCGTTCGCCGGGCTTGAGCCCCTGATCCTGGTGTGCCATTGCCCGCCGCTCGGCACCGATCTCGACCGCGTGCGCGACGGGGTACACGCCGGCAGCCGGGCGGTCCGGGAATTCATCGAAAAGCATCCGCCCGCCGTGTTCTTCTCGGGACATATCCACGAGGCCGAAGGCACGAAAATTCGGCTCGGGAAGACCCTCTGTTTCAGCCCCGGAAAACGAGGCTATTTGCTCGACTCTGATACACTCGAATTATGACCGAGGATCTCGACCGAGAGTACACCGCGCTCCGCCAGCAGGCTGAAGCTGTGCGGAGCTATCTTTGACCCCGCCACCAAAAAATTCCAGCTAGCCAAGCTCGAGGAGCGCGTTTCCGCGCCGGAGTTCTGGAGCCAGCCGGACCAGAAGCTGCTGCAACAACGCAAGCGCCTGGAAGAGACGCTGGCCGATGACGCGCGCGTCAGGCTCATGCTGTCGGACCTCGACACTCTTTTCGAGCTACAGCGCGAGGGCGAGCAAGTCGGCGGCGAGATTCGCCAGGAAATGAAGAAGCTGTCGGACCGGCTCGAAAAGCTCGAGACCGCGATGCTGCTCTCCGGGGAGAACGATTTCCTTGGCGCGATCGTGGAAATCCATCCCGGCGCCGGGGGCACCGAGAGCCAGGATTGGGCCGAGATGCTGCTGCGCATGTACCTGCGCTGGGCCGAGCGCATGGGCTTCGGCACCGTGGTCACGGACCGGCAGGAGGGCGAGGGCGCGGGCATCAAGTCGGTGACGTTCGAGGTCAACGGCGACAATGCCTATGGCCTGCTGCAATCCGAGGTTGGCGTACACCGTCTGGTGCGCATTTCTCCGTTCGACTCCGCGGCCCGGCGTCATACGTCGTTCGCCTCGGTGTTTGTCTACCCGCAAATCGACGACGAAATCAAGATCGAGATACGCCCCGAGGACCTGCGCATCGACACGTTCCGCGCCGGCGGCAAGGGCGGACAGCACGTGAACCGGACGGACTCGGCGGTGCGCATGGTACACCTGGCGACCGGCATCGTCGTGCAGTGCCAGAACGAGCGCTCGCAGCACAAGAACCGCGATATGGCCATGAAGCAGCTTCGCGCGCGGCTCTACGAGCACGAGCTCGAAAAGAAGCAGGCGGAGGAGCGCAAGGTCGAGGCGTCGAAATCCGACATCAACTTCGGCAGCCAGATCCGCAGTTACGTGCTGGCGCCATATCGCCTCATCAAGGATCACCGCACCAAATTCGGCATGGGCGACGTGGACCGCGTGCTCGATGGCGACCTCGAACCGTTCATGCACGCCTACCTGGTGTGGAAGCGCACCGGCAGGGTGGCCGGCGACGGCAAGGACGAGCTTCCGGAGTAAGCCGCTATTTCTGATCCGCTATCAGCAATCGGAGACGAACTGCGCCGGGCCGCGGCGCTGATCCGGGCAGGACGGCTCGTCGCCTTTCCTACCGAAACGGTGTACGGGCTCGGCGCGAACGCGCTGGATGCCCGGGCCGTCGCGCGGATCTTCGAAGCCAAGGGCCGCCCCTCCACGAGTCCTCTGATTGTCCATGTGGCCTCCATCGAAATGGCGCGCGAGCTGGCTGCGGAATGGCCCGCCGCGGCCGAAGCGCTGGCGAGGCGCTACTGGCCGGGGCCGCTGACCCTGGTGGTTCGCAAACAACCCGCGGTGCCGGATATCGTCACCGCCGGGCTCGGCACCGTCGGGCTACGAGTGCCCTCTCATCCCATAGCGCTCGAACTGATCCGTCAGTCGGGCGTACCCATTGCAGCGCCGAGTGCGAACCGTTTCAGCCAGATCTCTCCGACCACGGCCGGCCACGTTCGCGAGGGCCTCGGCGCCGCCGTGGACTTGATTCTGGACGGCGGCCCGACACAGGTGGGGATCGAATCGACCGTGCTGTCGCTGGTAGGGACGCCCGTGCTGCTGCGGTCCGGCATGATCTCACAGCGGGAGATCGAGGAATGGATCGGTCCGGTAGAGGTGGCCGCCGACGCGGGTGAGGGGAGTCACCCCTCGCCCGGGATGCACCGGCGGCACTACAGCCCTAGGACACCGCTAGTGCTGGTGCGGTGTGGCCGCGTGCCCGAACGGGGGCGCGGTGCTTACCTGGGTTTCGCGGACCAGGCCGCCGCGCCGGCGGAAGCTGTCAAACAATTCGGGGACACTCCGGGCTCCCCATGTGGAACCAGCACGTTACAATGTCCGCAGGCGTGTCCCCCGGAGTTGTTTGACAGCTCCGCAGTCAGGGTCGTTCGGATGCCTCTTGACGCGGCGAAATATGCCGCCATGCTTTACGAAACGCTGCACATGCTGGATCGCGAGGGGCTGGACTGGATCGCCGCGGAACTCCCGCCGGAGGGCGCTGAATGGGCCGGTATCGCGGATCGGCTGAAACGTGCGGCGGTGAAATAAGGGATCCCGGCCTGGCGCCTTCCTGCGGCCTGCCAGTTAAAGATCTAGGCCGCTTGGCCGATAGAGCAGATGTGAACGCCTCCGAAGCGGCGGCGACTCGAGCTGGCAGGCCGTGGATCGTCAAGAACCTGCGTCCGCTGCCGGTGGTCGCCGTGCGCCTGATGCGGCTGGTATCCACGGACGACGTCGTTTTTCGCAGCGTCGCCGACGTGGTCCGCATGGACGTAGCCTTTTCGGCCGAAGTGATGCGCCTGGCCAACTCGCCGCTGCTAGGTTGCCGCGGGACTGTTCATGGCATCCTGCACGCAATGGCAATCCTGGGGCTCGATCGGATCAAAGGCCTCGTCATGACCGTGGCGCTGAGGAATTTCCTGGCGTCCGCGCTGCAAGATCCCGTGCTGACCCGGTGCTGGCGTCACAGCCTGGCCTCCGCCCTGATATGCGAGGAACTCGCGGTCGCTTGCTGGCTCGACAAGGACAAGCACTACACCGCGGGCCTGATGCACGATCTCGGCCGTCTGGCGCTGCTCGGAACCTACCCGGAGGACTACGCGCGGCTTCTCGAGGATGCGGACACGTTGGATTCGGAGGGGTTCGACCTGCTCGAGAGCGAGCGCGACCGCTTCGAGGCCGACCACGCCCAGGTAGGCTCCTGGTTGGCTGAGGACTGGGATTTCCCCGCCGAATACCGCGAAATCACTGGCGGCCATCACCGCAGGCCGGCCGGTGGCCGCTTCGATCTGCTCACTACCGTTCATCTCGGCTGCCGCATTGCGGACATGCTGGGGTTTCAGGTCGCCGGTCCCGCCCCGCTCATAAGCCTCGATGAGCTGAAGCCGCAGTTCCCCGGATGCGCCTGGGACCGTATGAAATCGGATCACGAACTGTTTGTCACAATCGCAGGCAAGATCAACGCGCTCGAGTGCAGTCTGCTTTAGCCCAGGGCTAGAGGCCGAGGTCCGCGGCACTCGCCTGCATCGCCCGGATGCAAAAATCGACGTGCTCGTCCAACTCGACACCGAGATCCCGAGCGCCCTGGACAATGTCCTCGCGGTTTACCGCCCGGGCGAACGCCTTGTCCTTCATCTTCTTGCGGACGGACTTCACATCCACTTCGGCAAGACTTCGATGCGGCTTCACGAGCGCTACGGCCGTGATGAATCCAGCCAATTCATCGCAGGCAAAGAGCGTTTTCTCGAGGGGCGACTCGCGGGGAACGCCGCTGTGGCTGGCGTGGGAGAGGATGGCCCGGCGGATCTCCTCGCTCACGCCCCGCTCTGCTAGAATCGGCTCGCCTCGAATGGGGTGGTCGGGTAATTGCGGGTGAATCTCCCAATCGAAATCGTGCAGCAGCGCCGTGACGCGCCACTGCGTCTCAGCCCCGCCGAGTTTCCTGGCATATGCGGCGACACACGCCTCCACCGAGAGGGCATGTTTCCGCAGGCCATCCGATTTCGTGAATTCGCAAAGAATTTGCCAAGCCTGGTCGCGATCCATCGTCTCTCAGGATACCCGGTTGGCGCGCAGCGCATGTTATATTGAGGGAGTCGCTTCGTGGGCCTGTGGCGCAGTTGGGAGCGCGCTTCCATGGCATGGAAGAGGTCGTGAGTTCGAATCTCACCAGGTCCACCAAAACGTTTCATAGACTTACCGTTTCCCCGCCCGCCAGAGGGTAGCCACCGGAGTCCAACTGGAGTCCAAAACCAGTTTTCAGCATGGGCAGCCATGGGCATCGTGTGGATTTCGGTGCCTGCCCACGATCAAGCCAACCGATTCAATGTGGTGGCGAGTATGGGCACCTTGGGCACCGTTTTTCGCGCGTGTCGTCGTCTTCCTGAGACGACAACATTTCGTTTCCATATAAGGACGATGCCCACCGCGCCCAACGCCCGCGACTTCTCCGTGGCCGTCCAACTTTACTGTTGACGACTGAATTCCGGGCCTGATATTCAATGGATGTAAGCTGCGGTCTGGCCCGAGAGACGGGACTCTCCATAAACTCCTTCCCTTCGATCCAAACAACCAAAGTGTCTCCCAAGCGCGAACAGATCCCGATCTACGCGGCTGACGGTACCTCTCTGGGCTTTCGCTCGCTCGAAGCCGCAAAGCGACTTATCGAAAGTGGCTATGTGAAACCTGCCTACGGCCGGAAGGGCCACTTGAAGGCGATCTGGCTACTCCAGGAGGACGGCGGCAACCCCGTTGAGACACAGGCGCGGGGTGGCACTCGGTATAGCTTCCTGGAGAACATCCAAACGGGCCGCTGCTGGAGCCTTCGGCGATTGGACCGGCGCGACGAGGATGGCGTGCCAGTGATCACGCGCGGCGTCTTCCTGCAGGTCGTAGCGGAGTGCCGCGTCGTATGAAAGCCAGACGCCAGGTCGGTGGGCGGTACATCGCTCGTGCTCGCGGGGCGGTTGTACGGAACGCCAAAGAGCCTGTTAAAGCCATAGGTACTTCCCGGCGACTTTCGGCGGCGCGTTGAAGAGTAGCGCAATTCCGCTAGCGCCAGACGAAAAAAGGGGCGGTCAGGTGGTCAGCGGTCAGTGGCGGCCAGGGCGCGCCCGAGGCGGCGGGTGGACCAACCAGCCAACCCCGAGCCAAACGGCGCGACACGGGGCACCGGGGCGCGAAAGGGTGGCCGATTCCGGGCCGAGCCAGGCGAATGTCCAACGTTGGACTTCCTGGCCATTGACGCGCCTCTTCTGTAGTTGTTCGTAAACCAATGGCGACAATTCCGGCGACCATAACGCCTGCGATGGCACGGCGCATCGAAATCTGGCCGACCGACCGGCTGGTGCCGTACGCCAGGAACGCGCGCACGCACTCTGCCGAACAGATAGCGCAGATCGCGGCGTCCATCTTGGAGTTCGGCTTCACCAATCCGATCCTGGTTGACTCGATGGATGGGATCATTGCCGGCCACGGTCGTCTCCTGGCTG
>Ga0326727_10001269_pt1 | contig 95134 bp, 77 predicted proteins | sample MB2enrmetagenome_FD_207643 | JGI IMG/M metagenome (GOLD analysis project Ga0326727, IMG submission 207643) | Lab enriched peat soil microbial communities from McLean, Ithaca, NY, United States - MB29MY | ecosystem: Environmental > Terrestrial > Soil > Wetlands > Peat | place: USA: New York... | reverse complement strand
ACCAACTGCTCAGCTTCCGCACGGCTCCGGCGACGACGCTTCAGGCTCACCACTCCCGCTTCGCTCATAAAGAAAGTTCATCACAAACTTAGCCAGCGGTACAGATGCGGTTGCTCTGACGGATACGATGAAGCGGCGGCGGTCGCTAAGGCGAGTGATAATCGGTCTGAGGATGGAGCGGTTTATCATGTTGAATCCAAATGTATTATCTGGAAGATGGATTAGCTGTTCCCGAATTTGACAGATAGAATATATCACTAAAATGAGTAATAAAGATCGATTTAATGAGTAAAATTGCTCAATGTATTGAGTAAATTGTATTTTTACGCGTAAAACTATGTAACATAATCTACTTAGAGACGAGAACAAATCTGTTAGAGATCCCTCCTGCCCTCCAGTGCACGTGCCATAGTCACCTCATCGGCGTACTCGATGTCACTGCCGGCTGGGACGCCGGTGGCAATGCGAGTGATGCGAACCGGAAAGCGGCGCAGCGCGTCGGCCAGCCATTGGGCGGTGGCCTCGCCTTCGAGGGTGGGACTGGTTGCCAGAATGACCTCATCGATTTCGCTGCGCTCAACGCGGCCAACCAGGGTGCCGGTGCGGAGTTGGTCTGGTCCGATGCCGTGCAGTGGGGAAAGAGTGCCGTGCAGGACGTGGTACACACCCTGGTACCCCTGTGTGCGCTCAATCGCGGAAATGTTTGTGGGCTCCTCGACGACGCAAACCTGGCGGTGGTTGCGGGTGGGGCTGGCGCAGTAAGTGCAGGGATCCACGTCGGTGACGCTGTTGCAGATCGAGCAGAGCCGCAGGCTGACTTTAAGGCCGCGCACCGCCTCGGCCAAGGCCGCCGCATCCTCGTCGCTGGAGCGCAGAATGTGGAAGGCGAAGCGCTGGGCGCTTTTGGTGCCTACCCCTGGGAGTTTTTTCAGCTCTTCAATGAGCCGGGCCATCGGCTCGGCGAAACGTGACACAGTGCGCCTCCTAAAGCGTTCGATAGACGATGCCGGCAAACTGATCGCCGTTCATAAAGCCCTTGCCCCAGGCGGCGTCGAACTCCGAGGTGGGCTTTTGGGCTATGGCTTCCTCTTCGCTGGCGCCGGCCGCCTTGAGAGCGGCCACCTTGTCGCGAACGGCCGCGAGCATGTCGTGAAACTTCTTGAGGTCGGTCTTCGATCCCAGCGGCCCATGGCCCGGGATGATCCTGGTGTTGTTGCCGGCCACTAAGAGAGCCTTTTCGCCTGCGCGAATCATGCCGCTGATCGAGCCGCCGGAGCCCTCGTCAATGAATGGGTACATGCCATTGAACCAGATGTCGCCCAGATGCAGTACATCGGCCTTCTGGAAGTAGATGTAGATGTCTCCATCGGTGTGCGCGGGGGCAAAGTGAACCAGGTCGAGCACATCGCCATTGCGCCAGATAGAGAGGTTGTCGTCAAAGACGATCTGTGGCAGTGCTCCGGCCGGCGAGGCGGGCACAGTCCGATGAAAAGCCTTCATTGTCTGCGGCGTGGAGAGGCGTGCGCGGGTTTGGCGATGAGCGAAGATGGTGAAGCCGGTAGCGTGCATTCCTTCGTTGCCGCCGGTGTGGTCGCCGTGCCAGTGCGTATTGATGAGAATGCCGGGCGCGTTCGCGGGTTCCTGAGCGAGGGCGGCGATGGCCTCGCGAATGCGCGGCACGGCCGGGGCAAAGCTGGCATCGATGAGCAGGTTGCCGTCGGAGCCGGTCTGCAAGGCCATGTTGCCGCCTACTCCTTGCAGCAGGTAGAGGTTGTCACTGAGCTTGGTGGCCCTAACCGGAGTGCTTGCGGCTTCGTCGTGCGGTTTTGCGGCCTGTTCCGCGACGGGTGCCGATTGCGCCTTCAACCAGCGTGGTACCATGGCCGCCGCGCCAGCCGCTACACTTAACTCAAGGAAGCTTCTTCGATTCATTCCTTCGAGCATCGTTTCATCCTCCCTCCGGCTGTGCGCACTTCTTCATGGAAAAGGGTCATCCAACACCCGGCAGCTTGAGTCCGCTCAGAATTCCCGACATGCTGGATTGGATGGCCTCGTCGGCCTTGCGTCCGGCCTCGTTGACTGCTGCGACTACCAGGTCTTCTAGCATCTCCACATCGGGCTTGTCGCCGCCCAGGCCAATCACGGCCGCGGGTTCAATGCGGATTTTGATCAGTTGCTTTTTGCCGTTCATGGTTACGGTCACGGCGCCGCCGCCGCTGGTTCCCTCCACCACGGTCTGGGCCAGCTTGCGCTGGACCTCCTCCTGCATCTGGTTGGCCTGGGAGAGCATCTCGGAGATTTTGAGCGGATTGATCATCCTGTTTTCCTTATCTGCGGCTGCGTTTGGAACTTGCAGTTACTTTTGGCGGAGGTCTACGACGCTGCGGATCTCAGCCTTGAAGATCTCCTGCGCCCGCTGGACCAGAGGATTGGCCAGCGCGGCCTCCTGAATGCTGCCGGCAAGGGGTGCGACGACAGGGGCTGCGCTTTTCCCCGTTCCTTGGCCGGGAACCACCAGAAAGCGGGCAGGAGCGCCCAGCCGTTGCAGCTCCTGGCGGATGATTTTCTCCGCCGCGGCATTGACTGTCAAGGCCAGCATCTTCTTGCCCATGCCTGCCACTTCAACGCGCAGGCTGGAGCCATCGAGCGCCCATGCGGCGGCGCTTAGCAACTGAGCTGCCGATTCATGGCCAGCTTCTGTCAGCGCGGAGCCGACAGCGAGGCGGATCGAATCAATGTTCGGAAGGCTGGCTGCCGGCGCGGCAACCTGCGGAGCCTTGGCCAGTGCGCCTTCCGTCAGAGTTTCAGCAGAGCCGTATTCAGGGCCTTGAGCGGACGCGACAGGGAAGGGAGCTGCGCTTTGAAACGAACTGATGGGCGTTGGGCTGGATGCGGTTACGGCTGTCGGAGCCGGCGATGGGCGCTCCACCGTTGCGACCGGCGAGGCTGCTGAACTTGGCGAAAGGCTTGAATCCATCTTCGATCCAGAGCTCCAACTTCCGCTTGTCGGTCCAAAGGGCGAGAGCGCAGGAGCGGCGGCCGGAGCAGAGGTTGCAACTGGGCGTGCTGAGCTTGCGCCTGGCCGTGAAGTGGATGCCGGGCCAGAAGCCGCCGCTGCGGAGCGGACGCCCCCGCCTGAGGCCACACCGCTCAACAGTTCTTCAAGCGGAAGCAGACGCTGGGCGTGAATCAGCTTGAGCAGCCCCAGTTCGAGATGGAAGCGCTGCTCCTGCCGGTAGTTCAGGTCGTCGAATGTGCGCAGGACGATCTGCAGGTTCCGGGTTAGCTCTTCCTCGGTGAAAAGAAGCGCTGTGCGGACGGCGCGGGCGCGTTCGTCGCCGGAGATCTGCAGCAACTCCGTCTGCTCGCCGCCCAGCTTGGCCATCAAGGTATTGCGCAGATAGCGTACCATCTGCCGCGCCAGCGACGAGGGGCTGTGGCCGGCATTGACCAGCAAGTTCAACTGCTCCATCAACTCGGCGCTCTGCCCGGAGGCGACTGCCTCCAGAAGCCGCTCGAAGACCGCGTTGGGCACCGAGCCCATCAGTTCGCGAATCTGCGCCGCCGAAAGCACCGACCGGCCCTCCTCGACAGGAGCGGAGGCGATGGCCTGGTCCATGATGGAGAGCGCGTCGCGCATGGAGCCGTCACCTGCCTCGGCCAGGAGGGCCAAAGCGCCGTCCTCGGCTTCGACCTGTTCCTGGCCCGCGATCATCTTCAACTGGGCCAGAATGTCGTCGAACTTGACGGCGTGAAAGCTGAAGTGCTGGCAGCGCGAACGGATGGTCTGCGGAATATCCTCGGGCTGCGTTGTGGCCATCATGAAGATGACGTGCGCCGGAGGCTCTTCGAGGGTCTTGAGCAGCGCATTGAAGGCTGCCTCGGTGATCTGGTGGGCTTCGTCGAGGATGTAGATCTTGTAGCGGTCGCGGGAGGGGGCGTAGCGGGCAGCTTCGCGCAGTTCGCGAATCTCGTCGATGCCGCGATTGGTGGCCGCATCAATCTCGATCACGTCCGTAGCGTTGCCCTGGCGAATCTCGATGCAGGAGTCGCACGTGCCGCAGGGCTCGGGGGTTGGGCGTTCCTCGCTTCCCACGGCATGCTGGCAATTCAGCGCCTGTGCCACAATGCGGGCAATGGTGGTTTTGCCGATGCCTCTGTGGCCCGAGAAGATGTAGCCGTGCGCGATGCGGTTCTGGCTCAGCGCATTCATCAGCGTGCGAGTGACGTGATCCTGGCCGGCGACGTCGGCAAAGCGTTGCGGACGATATTTTCTGGCCAGAACCTGATAACCCATGAGTGAACCCGCTCCTTTTTGGCCCGTCCGGAGACGCGGACCGCCTAGAGGGGATTGTATCGTCTGTCGCCTATACATTGAAACTAAATATGTTATGCGTATTTTGGCGACTGAGATCTCAATCAAGTGCCGGAGGTGCTTGAATTCGCAGGTCCGTCATCTGGAATTGATAAAAGAAATCGGAATGTACCTTAAAAAACCTCATACGGAGTCTGTTCTCCTCATGCGGCAGGATCAACTCCGGGACCATCGGGGAAAAACGGCGGAGTTGATCTTAGCCGCAGAGCTATCGAATGTTGAATTGGGGATGACTACCCGAGTGAGGATCAGAGTAATACCGAGTTATCGTACTTCAGAGAACCTCTGAACAAGTTGATGCTTTGAAATTAGTCGTGCCGCAAACGCGATCAAATCAGCGTGGGCTTTATCCCCTGATGGAATGCACGATGTGGAATAGGACTTGATCTGAGGTTCATTAGAAAGTCTCATAAGATGGAACCTATCGAGATAAAAAATAGAGGAAAACACTTTTTTGTGGTAAGCTTCTCGCAAAGTTAGGGAAGAGGTAAGACTGCTTTGAATTTCAAGAAACCCTCCCGCTAAGTTTGTTCCCCAGAGATAGGACGGGGCGAGTTTGTAGCTTGGCGTGAGCTATATCACAGATTAGCTCATAACACACGGCAAGCGATCTAAATGGGGGCGCTTGTTCAACGACAACGATCTTGTGCGTCGCGTTGTGTCCTGCGGCCTCAAGATAAAACGGTGCTGTCCGGGCGAATTCTGCGGCTAATTGGGGAATTCGGCGTTCTGCCGAGGACCTGGCCCACTGCGAAGGTGCCTGGCGAGGGAGCGCAAGATGTTACTCGGGGTTCATTCCTTCTTCTCCTCTAAATTGGGGACTGGTATTCTCCGGTCTTCCTGGGTTTCAACCCTGCAATTTGCGATCACGCTGCTGGCTGCAGTGGGCCTGTTTGCGGCTCCAGCCCTGGCACAGAGTATCCGGACGGTGACCAACACCACGGACGTGAATGACGGCTCTTGCTCGGCGGGAGCCTGCTCGCTGCGTGATGCCATCACGGCGGCGAACGCCGACAGCGGGGACAGGATCGTCTTCGCTTCGAATGTGGCGGGAACCATCACACTCACCAGCACACTGAACATTACCGCGCCCATGACCATCACCGGGCCGGGCCCGAATCTGCTGACCGTCTCTGGCGGCGGCGCGGTATCAGTGTTCAATGTCTCGGGCGGGACGGCGGCCACCCCCGTCGCCATCTCCGGGCTGACGATCGCTAACGGGTATACCTCCGGCAACGGTGGCGGTATCTATAATGCCGGGACGCTGAAGGTGACCAACAGTGGCTTTTCCGGCAATTCCGCCTGGCAAAACTGCGGAGAGTGCGGCGGCGGCGGCATTTACAACACCGGCACGGGCTCCTTAACTGTGAGCAACAGCACCTTCTCCGGCAATTCAGGGAACAGCACCCAGGGCGGCGGCGGCGGCGGCGGCATCTTCAACGATTACGGCGGTACGGTGACGGTGGCCAACAGCACCTTCTCCGGCAACTCCGGCGGCGCAGACAGCGGCGCAATCCACAACAACAGCACCTTGACGGTTATCAACAGCACATTCTTCGGCAACTCCGCCCCCAACGGCGGCGGTGGTATCACCAATAACGGCACCCTGAAGGTGACCAACAGCACATTCTCCGGCAACACTTCCACGAATCATGCAGGCGGTATCTACAACACCGCCTCGTTGACGGTGACCAACAGCATCCTGAGTGGAAACACTGGCGGGGACTGCGGCGGCGACAACGGCGCCGGGTGTCCGACGATTGCCGGGAACGGCAACGCGGTGAGCGTAAGCAACATTAATCTGGCGCCACTTGGCTGGAATGGCGGATACACGCAGACGATGATCCCGCTGCCCGGCAGCGCGGCGATTTGCGGCGGCTTATCGAGCCTTGCTCTGAACGCCAGCGGCAATGCCCTTGCCACCGACCAGCGCGGCTTTGGATTCAATAACGCGGCCTGCTCAACAGGACAGGTGGATGCTGGCGCGGTGCAGAGTAACTACCTGACAGTCACCACTCTCACCGATTCAAATGACGGCTCGTGCACGGCCAGCAGCTGTTCGCTGCGCGATGCGCTCACAGCGGCCAACTCGACCTATCCCAGTGGCACGGATATCACCTTCCTGCCGTCGCTGTTCCTCTCCGGCAGCCCGGCTGTCGCCACCCCCGGCACGATCAATCTGAGCACGGGTACGAATACGCAGTTGCCGGCGATTGCTGGGAACGTGAATCTTGCGGGTCCGGGAGCGAATCTGCTGACCGTTTCCGGCGGCGGCTTTTCGTCCCCCGTGGGCAGCGTCTTTTCGGTGGCCAGTACCGCCAATGCAGCCATCTCCGGCATCACCATCACCCGTGGCTATGGCAACGGCTCTGTTTTATACAGTTCCGGTTTGGGCGGCGGCATCTTCAACGGTGGCGGCATCCTGGCGGTGAGCGGATGTTCAATCACCAGCAATTTAACAGCGTTTGCAGGCGGCGGCGCCATCTTCAACGCCGGCGCACTGACGGTATTCGGCAGCACGATTGCCAATAACTCGAACACCGTCGGCATTTTCAACGGCGGCGGCGTCACCGGCGTGATGCCGATAGTGGTGCTGACCAACAGTACCGTTACGGGGAACACGAACAGTTTCAGCGGCGGTGGCATTGATAACAACGCCTACGATGGGTGGCCCGTGCTGATCGTGAATAACAGCACGATCGCCGGTAATTCTACCAACTATCTATGTTACGGCTGCAGCAATACTGGCGGCGGCATCTACAGCAGCGAGGCTAACGGCACGGTGGTTTTGACTAATAGTATTGTGGCCGGCAACTTCCAATGGCAGCAAAGCGGTTCCATCGCCGACGACTGCACCGACTGCGGTACGCAGAGCGCGTACAATCTGATCGGCGGCACGCCAGCGCTGGGCTCGCTGGGCTACAGCCCCGCGACGGCCACAGTGCAGACCATGATGCCGTTGCCGGGCGGCACGGGAATCATCGGCGCGGGCTCGGCCGCTCTGCTGCCCGCGGGCCTGACCACCGATGAGCGCGGCTTTCCGCGGCTGACCGGCGGCACACTGGATTTGGGCGCGGCACAAACCAACTACACTTCAGTCGGCTTTGTGCAGCAGCCGACGAATGTCGTGGCCGGCAATGTCATCACCCCCGCCCCTACGGTTGCTGTATACGAGACCAACTCCATCACCAACGCAACAGATCAGGTGGCCGGTATCCCTGTCACGCTGAGCTTGAATGGCGCAGAGGGCGGAGTCACCGGTACACTGACGGAGACGACCGTTCCGACCGCCGCCAGCGGCGACCTGGCTACCTTCCCGGACCAGACCGGCAATGTTACAGGGAGCTACTCATTCACCGTTTCCTCGCCGCAGATCGGCAGCACGGTGGCGACCAGCAACTCGTTTAGCGTCCTCGCCGTGGAAACGCAGCTCGCCTTCGGAATCGCTCCACCATCCCCAGTCCAGGCAGGCGGTAATGCCGGCACAGTCACGGTGCTGGAAGAGAGCAGCTCCGGCACGGTGGTGACAACCGCTGGGGACCAGATCGCGTTGACGGTACGCTATCCGGACGGAACGATGCAGAGCTATTCCGCGACGGCTTCGAGTGGCGTCGCGACCTTTGTTCTTTCCGGCGCAGCGCTGACGGAGGCCGGACAGTATACGTACGCCGTTTCTCTTGCCGGTGTCTCCGGCGCGACGGCCTACGAGACAGTCATAGCTGGGACGAAGGCGGTCGGCCTTGCCGTCACCGGCTATCCCAAGATAGCTTACGCAGGTCTGGCGGGAACCGCGAAGGTGACGGCCGTAGACGCCTATGGCAACCTGGTCACCAGCATGAACGGCACGGTGAACATCACCACGTCTGACAAACTGGCGATTGTGAGCACGCCAATTCAGATGACCTCCGGCGCCGGCACGGCAACAGTTGCCTTCGCAACTGTAGGCAGACAGATCATCACGGCCAGCGCCTCTGGCCTTGCCATCGGCTCAGAGACGAACATTACGGTCCGCGCGCTGCCGTCGTACGTGGTAACGGTGAATACGGATACGACCACTGGCGTGGCTTCGAACTGCCCAGGTTCCAACTGCTCGCTGCGCGACGCGCTGGCGGCCGCTTTGGTCAGCGGCGGCAGTATCACCTTCGACACGACGGCCTTTGCCACGGCTGAAACCATCACGCTGGCGAACGGCCCCCTGATGATCCCGCCAAACACTGTTATCACCGGACCAACCATGGGCAGCGGCACGACTCTGACCAACCTGGTGACGGTGGACGGCGCCAACAGCTTTACGGTCTTCACAAACGGGTGGGGTAATCAATTCCCGGATTTCAAGGGATTGACCGCTTTCAAACCGGCTGGGGCAAACCCGATCGGGATTTCTTTTGCTACAGGCGCCGCATCCATCTCCAACCTGAACATTCAGAATGGCAATGGCGGCGTGGACGGGTACGGCGGACCGGGCAGTTCGGGCGGCGCCGGCGGAATCAACAATTACGGCGCGCTGACAGTAACCCACTGCACGTTTGCCACGAATACAGGAACCGATGCAGGCGCCATCTATAACTGGTACAGCCAACTGGCGGTCGTCGGCAGCACCTTCACCGGCAACTCCTCCAGCGGCGGCTGGAGCGACGGCGAGGGCGGTTGGTACGGCGACGCGGGCGCCATCTTCAACGACGATTACAACCCAGATGGAGGCACATTCGGCGAGGTTGCCGGCGCGAACGGCAGTGTCCACTCGCTTGCCACAAGGGCCGCCATACACCACAGAGCCCACGGCCGCGGCAGGAGAGACAACATCCTGAGCGCAGCAGGCATACCCGCGAATGCAGATTTTTCGTCTTCGCCGGCTTCCGGTTCTCTGACGGTGACCAACAGCACCTTTACCGGCAATTCCGGAGTCTATACCGGCGGCATCTTCAACTACTCAACGATGACAGTGGATCACAGCACCTTTGGCGGCACGGCAGCCGGCGCAGGCAATACCTCCAGCGGCGACGGCGAAGGCGATCCCGATGCCGGCGCTCTCAACAACGATACGGACGAGATACTAGTCAACGCAACAGTGACCAACAGTACATTCACGAATAACTCCGGCACTCTGGGCGGCGCTATCGTGAACGCCGACGACGATGAAGATGGCGCCACTTTGCAAGTGGCATACAGCACCTTCAACGGCAATACCTCCAGCGGCGACGGCAATGGCGACCCGGATGCGGGCGCTATTACGAGTATGTGGGGCAGCACGGCAGAGGTCGCCAACAGCACCTTCTTCCAGAACAGCTCTACCTCAAACTCTGGCGCCGGCGCATTCGCCAACTTCGATGCGGCCAGTTTTGCGGTCTACGGCGCTACGATCACGAGCAACTCCGGCTATTACGGCGGTGTCTATAACGTGACCAACGGCCAGGAGGAAAACGGCAACGAGACGAATATTCTCAACAGCATCGTCTCCGGCAATACGACTACGGACCCGACTGCCAGCAGCGACGGTATCGCTTCCGACAATAACGGGTTCTTCTACAAGACGAAACAGGGCGACATCATCGGCGCAAGCGCTATTGACCTTGCTCCGCTGGGCAACTACGGCGGCCCCACGCAAACCATGATTCCGCTCCCTACCAGTACGGCAATCTGTGCGGCAAACTATGCGATGCTGCATGTGGTTTATAACAACGTTGGCGCGACGTTGACGAAGGATCAGCGCGGCCAGTCAAATACCAACGCGAGCTATCCGGGCTACACAGCGGATGCGCCTTGCGTGGATGCGGGAGCGGTGCAGACTCACTACGCGCTGAACTTCAGCACCGAACCGCCTGCGGAGGTGACAGCAGGGATGGCGTTCTCGCGCATTCCAGTGGTCGCGTTGAAGGAGAGCGGCGTTGTGGCCACACATGTAAGCGGCTCGATCTCCATGACCGACAGCGCCTCACTGCTGGGCGGAACAACCTCGGCAAGTCTCTCGTCGGGCTTGGCCACCTTCAGCAACCTCACAATCACCTCGGCCACAAGCAACGACACTCTGACGGCGGCCCTGGCGCTGAACTCATCGCTCAATCTGACGGCGGCCAGCACTGCCGTTACAGCCATTCCCACCCAGACCATTACCTTCCCAGCCATCACCGGAACCCAGTACGCCTCATCGCAACTGACGTTGTCCGCTACGGCCAGTTCCGGCCTACCGGTCAGCTTCTCTTCCACTACGCCGAGCGTCTGCACGGCTTCGGGAACTACGTTATCGCTGCTGATTCCGGGAACCTGCGTCGTTCATGCTTCGCAGCCCGGCGATGCCGCCCACGCTGCTGCGCCGCCTCTTGCGCAGAGCTTCGCGGTGCATATTGCGAGCCAGACCCTCACCTTCCAGGCCATCACGGGCACCCAGTACGCCTTATCGCAACTGACGCTGACAGCCACAGCCAGCTCCGGCCTGCCGGTCAGCTTCACTTCCATCACGCCCACGGTCTGCTCCGTCTCGGGCAGTAACTTGTCGTTGCTGATTTCGGGAACCTGCGTCGTCCATGCTTTGCAGGCGGGCAACAACGTCTATTCCTCCGCGCCGCCTCTTGCGCAGAGCTTCGCCGTGCATGCTTTGAGCCAGACCATAACCTTCCAGGCCATCACGGGCACCCAGTACGCCTTGTCGCAACTCACCCTGACAGCCAGAGCCAGCTCCGGTCTGACGGTCAGCTTCACTTCCACCACCCCCTCGGTGTGCTACGTTTTGGGAAGCACATTATCGCTGCTGACAAAGGGCACCTGCGTCCTTCATGCTGTGCAGGCAGGCAACAACGTCTATTCCGCCGCCCCGCCGCTCGCGCAGAGCTTCGCCGTGAAGGCAGCAGTCAACTGAAGACCAGCCCGAAGAAAGCGGGGAGCGCTCTGGATGCGCTCCCCGGCTGACTGCAGGGCTTGACGGCCAGTACTTTCATTTCTCGTTTGTTTTGTCTGTCTTGCGCTTGCCGCGTTTCTTCCCGGCGGTCTTCTTGAGAGCCTTTTTTGCGGCTGCCTTGCGGCGGCGAACTTCTTCTTTTGAGTACATGGTGCCGCGGCACTTGGCCGCGCCGCAGTTGCAGATGGCCTCGTCGTCGCCGCCGTCGTAGAGGCAGTAGTCGTAGGTAATCTCCTCGCCGGCGGCGATCTTGCGGATGGCCTTGATCCAAATGCGTCCGTCTTCCTCGCTGGTCTCGCAGTTGGGGTCGCAACTGTGGTTGATGAACATGGCCATGCAATGCCCGTCGATGACGATGGAGCCATCTCCGAGTCCAAACAGGTAGGTGATGGGCGAGGTCTCGTAGGCCTGGTCGGCATCGGCCTTGGCGAGCCTGGGGCCGGTGTACTCGGCCACACGGGCGGCTTTGCGGATAGTAGTTGTGGTGTAGCAACCGGCGGCGTGGATGGCGGAAGAGCGGATGATGAGTCCCATGCGAATGTGCGATGCTTTCTTTGGAGCTGTATGAATCGCATCCTACCATTGCGGGCATCAGGTTCGGTACGGGATCCGCGTATGAGGCAAGTCAAGTGAAACGGTTTCTTGGAATTGCGCTGTTCTTTGCTGTCTGTTTGGCGTGCTGCCCGACGGCGGCAAGGCTGCTTGCCCAGGCGCCGGCAGGCGGCGATACTGCGGCAACTGGACAAACCAAGCCGGGGGGCGAAGGCCAGAAGCCGCCCGCAGCTTCCCCGTCCAGCGCCAATCCCTTTCCGGAGGATACGAGTTCGGTTCCCGTGATGCCCTCGAAGGTAACGCCGGCACTGCCCGAAGGGACGTACAACGGCGCGGGAAACACGGCGCTCCCACTGCCTGGCGAGGACCTGGACCCGGTGCGCAGTCCGGACGACCCTGCGCCGGCCGCCACGAGCGAGCAGGGAGGGGATTCAAGCTCCAGCCTGGCAGGCCTGGACAGACTGCTGCCTCGTCCCGAGGACGATCAGCTCGACAAGAAGAAAAAACTCTCCGTCAAGGAGCCGACCCACCAGGAGGCTTCCTCCAAAGACATCGAAGTGGGCAACTACTATTTGGACAGGAAGAACTGGAAGGCGGCTCTTTCGCGCTTCGAGTCCGCGCTAGTGCTGGACCCGGAGAATCCCGAGGTCTATTGGGGGCTGGCGGAGGCCAACCACCGCTTGGGCAACTTTGCGGACGCGCGGGCGAACTATCTCAAGCTGCTGGACTATGATCCGGACGGTCCGCACGGAAAGCAAGCGCGCAAGGAGTTGAAAGAGCCGGAGATTGCGAATGCGCAGAACGCTACGCCGAGCCAGCCGCCTGCGGCTGAGGTGACGAAGTAGCGTTCAGAATCCGGCCCAGCGCAGATAAATGGCGATAAGGCGCTCACCCCATAGGCTGCTGACAATGCCGCCGATGCAGAGAAATGTGCCCAACGGAAGTTTGGTCATGGCCCAGCTTTCAGATCCCATTCGTGCTGAGGGGATTGCCAGTAAAACCACGGCAACCATCGCTCCCAGCACGGCTCCCACGCCAAAGGCGAGCAGAGCGCCGGGGAGACCGAGCCATGCAGCCAACAGGGCCATCAGCTTGGCGTCGCCCAGTCCTATGCCTTCGCGGCGGCGGACGAGCCAGTAGACCCAGCGTAGAAGCAGAATGAGTCCGGCTGCGGCGAGAACGCCAAGAAGCCATTTGAATGAGGCTTGAAAAAGAAAGCGTTTTTGTAAACTCAAGGCACCGTTGAAGCTCAGAACATTATCCGACGACATTTTGATTCGCAGGAAAAAAGAGATGAAGCCTAGCACGGCTCCGGGCAAAGTGAGCCAGTTGGGCAGCCAGAGATTTTCGGAATCAAGTGCGGCTAGCGCCACTAATAGCCAAGACAGAATCATCTGTCCGATAGCGAATATTAGAGGTATGTAGGTGTTGATGGGCATTATTTCTGAATCGGAAAGTGCTCGGAAGAAAAAGTAGGCGGAATATGCCCACAGTCCCCCCACAGCCAGTTCTACCAGCGGATAGCGCCAGCCAATCCAGGCGCGGCAGGTGCGGCAGCGTCCACGCAGGGCAAGCCAGCTCACCAGCGGCACATTCTCCCACCAGGCGAGGGTCCGGTCGCACTGGCGGCAATGGGAGCGCGGCAGGACAACGCTCTCGCCCTCCGGCCAGCGGCTCAGGCATACGTTTAGAAAGCTGCCGAATGCCAGCCCCAGCAGGCCCGCAAAGATCGTTCCCAGAATACGAATCATTTCGAGGTTGAGTATAAGGCTTTGTGCATCGAATGCCGGCTGAGGTTCGAGGTTTCTCACCCATTTCGCGAAAAACGTAAAAAGGATAAGGCACACAGACAACTGCCTATGCGTCAGGCCGGCAAGAAGCGGGTTCTTCGACTTACTGCGCTCGCTCGGGATGAAGCATAGATGGGTGCGTCCGGCGCAAGGTAGACTGGAGGTGCATGGACCTTCCGCCTGAACGCTCGATCGCACAGGCTTCCGCGCCGCAAACCGCGTCCGATCCCGCGCGGGCGGCTGCCTTGTTTGAGCAGTCGGTCAGGATCATGGCGCGGCTGCGCGCTCCTGATGGCTGCCCCTGGGACCGCGAGCAATCCTTTGATTCCATTCGCAAGTACACGCTCGAAGAGGCGTACGAGGTCTTCGACGCCATTGAACGGCGCGACTTTCCGCACTTGGCCGAGGAACTGGGCGATCTTATGCTCCAGGTGTTGTTTTATGCCGAGATGGCGGCCAACGAGGGCTATTTCACCATCGCCGATGTGCTGGACCACCTGAACAACAAGCTGGTGCGCCGCCATCCCCACGTCTTTGGCGAGGAGGCTTCGCGAGCGGCTGGCAACCGGGCCAGCGTGGATGCTGCGGTCGAGGGTTCCTCGGCAGCGGTGCTGCGCAATTGGGAAGAGATCAAAGCGGCGGAGAAGCGCACCAAAGTCTCCGCAGAGGCTGTACCCCCCTCGCGTCTAGATAGCGTGCAGCGGGCGATGCCGGCCTTGGCTGAAGCCGCCAAACTGGGAGGCAAGGCACAGAAATCCGGCTTCGACTGGCCGAGCTGGCGCGACCTGCTCCCCAAGCTGGTTGAGGAGACTGCGGAGTTGGAGGCAGAGGCCTCGTCGGACGATCCGGCGCGCAAACCGGCGGTCGAGGCGGAGTTGGGCGATCTCTTGTTTACGGTGGTTAATTTGGGCCGCCACCTGGGCGTTGATGCGGAGATGGCGCTGCGCGGCTGCAACCGGCGTTTTCGGCAGAGATTTCACGAGATGGAGCTGGCCTCCGCGCGGCCTTTGGAAGAGCTTTCCCCTGATGAACTTGAAGCGTTGTGGGCGGGAGCGAAGCGCAAGCTGGCCGCAGCGAATGATGCAGAGGCGGAGCCATGATCGCGATTCGGGCCTGCGCGGATTTTGACGAACTGGAGGCCTGTGTCCAACTGCAGATCGAGACCTGGGGGATGGACGCCAGCGAAGTATTTCCGCGCAAGGCCTTTCTGCTGGCGCAGAAGATCGGCGGGCAGGTCATCGGCGCCTTCGATACGGAACTGGACAGCCGGGCGCCCGAAGGCGGGCCGGCGTCGCTGGTTGGCTTTGCGATGGCATGGCCAGCGGCGAAGACAAACAACGGCGAACCGCGGCCCTATCTGCACTCGCACATGCTGGCCGTGCGCGAGGAGTACAGGAATCGTGGATTGGGCGCGCGGCTCAAGATGGAACAGCGCCGCGAGGCGCTGGCGCGCGGCATCAGCTTGATGGAGTGGACCTTCGATCCCCTGGAGATCAAGAACGCTTTTCTCAATATCCACAAGCTGGGAGTGGTTGCCCGCCGCTACGAAGTGAATTTCTATGGTGTATCCTCATCTCGTCTGCAGGGCGGGCTCCCAACGGACCGTCTTGTTGCCGAGTGGCAGCTTGATTCGCCCAGGGTGGAGGCGGCTCTGCAAGGCCGTCCGGCTGCCAGAAGCCGCATCAAAGAAAAGATTGAAGAGCGGATCCCGGTGCCAGCTTCCATCTACCAGTGGAAGGCATCCGAAGCCGGCCAGGAACAGGCCCTGGCCGTTCAGTTGGAGAACCGCCATAGGTTTCAGCAGGCATTCTCCCAAGGGTTGGCCGTACTTGGCTTCACACGGGATGCGGAAGGAAATGGAGTCTACGAGCTGGGTTTCCTCACCCAGAGCGAAGCGGAATTCAAGCCCAGGGAACAGAAAAAACTATGAGAATCGATGCAATTATTCTGCGCGAACTGCACCTGCCCTTGGTGCGTCCCTTTGAAACGAGTTTTGGCATTACCCGCAACCGCAGAATCCTTCTGGCTGAGATTCAGTCAGAAGGGCTGACAGGCTGGGGCGAGTGCACGGCTGGCGAGCACCCGTACTTCTCGGCCGAGTCTACCGATAGCGCCTGGGTTGTGATCGTGAACGAACTGGGGCCAGCGATGGCGGCCATGCCGCCGAAGCACGGCGGCGAGTGCCCGAATATCTTCCGTCACGTGCGCGGCAACCGCATGGCGAAGGCGACGCTGGAAAACGCCATCTGGGACCTGGAGGCGCAGCGCGAAGGGGTGTCGCTCTCCCAGTTGATCGGCGGGGTTCGCGACAGGATTGCCTGCGGCGTCTCGCTGGGGATTCAGTCCTCGATCCCGGAGCTGATGGCGCTCATCGAGAGCGAGCTTGCAGCCGGGTATCAACGCATCAAGCTGAAGTGCAAGCCGGGTTGGGACGTTGAGGTCTTCGAGCAGGTGCGCAGCCGCTGGCCGGGCATCACGCTCAGTTGCGACGCCAACTCGGCTTACAGGCTCAGGGATGCGGACCATCTGGTTTCCTTTGACGCCTTTGACCTGCTCATGATCGAGCAGCCACTGTGGCACGACGATTTCTATTACCACTCGATGCTTCAGAAGCGTTTGCAGACGCCCATCTGCCTGGATGAATCGATTCGTAACCGGCGCGAGGCGCTGGCGGCCATCGAGATGGAGTCGTGCCGGATCATCAATATCAAGCTGGGACGCGTCGGCGGGTTCTCCGAGGCCATCGCCGTGCACAACGCGGCGCAGGAGCGGGGCATTCCGGTCTGGTGCGGGGGAATGCTGGAGTCGGGCGTGGGACGCTCACACAACATTGCGCTTTCGACGCTGGAGAACTTCACGCTGCCAGGCGACATTTCGGCGTCGGTGCGCTACTGGGCCGAGGACATCATCGAGCCCGAGGTTACGGTTTCTTCGGCTGGCGAGATTGCCATACCGGACACTCCGGGCCGTGGCTACCAGGTGCGCACGGAACTGGTTGAGCGTCTGACTGTGCGCAAGGAAAAAATTCGCGCGGTGGAGCTGGTGAGCTAGTTACAAATGATTGAGTTCGTGGTGCCTCATCCTTTCGCAATGAGCGCGATTGGATGAGGCCCACACAGTTTTTGTCCAGAAGAACATTCGAGCGCCGAGTCTATGCTTTCAGCGCAGCGGCGCGTTTTCGCATTTCGGTGACAAAAGCTTCGTCCTCGTGCGAGGCCGGCTTGATTGAATCGAGATTGATCGCTACATTCGCCAGCGCGCCTTCGAGAGCCGCTCCTGCAAGGGCGATGGCGGTGGTCAGATCGGACGCCATGCTGGGGCTGGTGACGGGCTTCAGTCCGGCGGCTATCTGCGCCACTTCTACGGCTTTTTCGGCCACGCCCAAAGGCACGCTGGCCGCCTGTTGCAGCGCGGCGTTGATTGCCTGGCCGCCGTCAGTCGATTCCTTCGCCGACTTATATGCCTTCATGACCGCGTTGTAAGACTCGGCGTCGGCGTCGATGGCGGCCTTCAGCTCCTCGCGCAACGGAGTGAGCCGGGCGATGGCTTCAGCGAATTGCCTTTCGTACTGCACGTAAGCTTTCTTGCCGCGCGACATGGACGCAACCATGGCCACGAGTCCGGCGGCCATGGCTGCTGCTGCTGCCGCTGCGCTGCCCCCTCCGGGAGTTGCAGTGGGCGCGGCCAACTGTTCGATAAACGGCTCGATGCCGGCGCGCAAGCCGCCAACAGCGGTTTTGCCGCTCATCACAGCGGCGAGGCGGTTTTCCAGAATGAGCGAGGAGTCAAAGTTCTCCGCTTGAAGGAACCACTCGGCGGCCTGCTCCAAAGCGAGTTTCGGAATCAGTCCGACGATCTCGCTGGAAACCGGGGTAACGCCATAGCGCGCGGCCTCGCGCCTGACGAATTCGAAGACGCGGTGGATCGGAGTCTGCTCGAAGTCGGTCAGATTCATGGATACCTGGGCCATACCGCGGACCAGGAATCCCGCTCCCTTGACGTAGCGCAGGCCGCCGGAAGAAAATCGCACGGCCTTGGCGATCTTCTTCGCGATGCCGACATCGGCAGTGTTCAGAAAGATGTTGTAGGCGATCAATGGCTTGCGCGCGCCCACCACGGTGGCTCCAGCCGTGGGATGTACCCGCGACTCGCCGAAATCGGGTTTACGGGCGGGATTCGTCGCAATTTCGTCGCGAATGCCTTCGAACTGGCCACGGCGAATGTTTTCGAGATTCTGGCGTTCGGGCGTCGTCGCTGCGGCTTCATAAAGATAGACCGGGATCTCGAAGCGCTTTGCGATTTCCGCTCCGACGTGGCGGGCCATGGCCACGCAATCTTCCAGCGTGACGCCGTCGATGGGGATAAAGGGAATGACATCGGCCGCACCCATGCGCGGGTGGGCGCCCTGATGCCGGGTGAGGTCGATCAGCTCGGCGGCTCTGCCAACGCCGCGGATGGCCGCTTCTTGAATGGCTTCACGATCGCCTACCAGCGTGATGACGCAGCGGTTGTGGTCGGAATCCATCTCGCGATCAAGCAGATAGACGCCGGGAATCTTCATGGCTTCGACGATGGCATCGACTTTGGCCGGATCGCGGCCTTCGGAAAAATTGGGAACGCATTCTACGAGAGAACTGGGCATGAGGAAAAGGATAAAGAGCGGCAGGGGGTAAGGGCAAACGTGGGAGTTCAAGGGACGTATGGACTGTTGGCGGGTCAGCGGGTCAGTGAGTCGGCCAGAGTGTCTTGAGTTTCCCTTCCTTTCCGCGGAGAGGCTGCGAAAATGACGTAGCTCCGGCGCTTTTTCCGTTGACCACTGCAGAGTGGCTGAGTAATCTTGCGAAAGTTTTCCCAATTCTCAAACTCGGATCCCTCACCTACAAGAATATGGCTGCCCTGGATGGCCTCCCCGACAAGGTGTGGGACATTCGCATGAAGCAATATGGCGATTCGGCCGCCGAGCAGAAGGTCATCGACAAGCGTGTGGAGAATGCGCACGTGGTCAGCAGCATGTTATTGCGGGACATTACTCTGCGTTAGATGACTTACGATCAACAAGGATGGCGGCGTAAGCTCCCTTGCGCCGCCATCCTTGTTGACAGAGCGTGGTGTCGTGGAGCACCCAGAGATGTGGCGAATTGAGGCTTTCCAAGATGTGGGCTCCGTCACCTTCGGCTTTGTAGCCATTTGCCTCTACTTTTTTGCGGCCATCTGTTTGATTAAAGTATCCCTTTCCGCCACGGATTTCGGCATCTGGAAATCGGCGTGACCTTCGATTCTTTCCAGAAAGAACAGAGCATAGTCGCAGAGGCGATACTTGTATTGCTCATACACCATGTACTCCTGGCTACCGAATACAGGGGCGGGGCGGGTGTCGGAGAGCATTCGCTTAAGATCCGGCACTGCGGGCCTGCCTGCTTCGATCATGGCGTGCGATGCATCCTCCAGATAGAGGTTAGGCAATCCCCAAGTGTTAAAGTGCTTCGAACCTTGCAAGGCGCTGGTGAGTATCTTCGCCCTGATTGCGGGCTGCACTCCCAGATATAGCTTGTTGCTCTGCTTTCTGAGCAGAAGCAAAGGTAGAACTCCGCCGGCATCCTGGTTCTGTTTGACCAGAGCCACGAGAGACTCCGGATCGACATCCTTTCTTTGCTTCAATTCCCGGTAAGCCAGCGAGTTAAATGGCTCCTTCTGGACCTTGCTCTGTTCCACGAGCTTCTTCAGCAGCGCGGGGTTATCCATTGCGTGGTAGGTTTGGGCAGTTTGAGTGGCGGCTTGCATCTGTGTTTCCAACGTGGTTTTGGCTTTGCTCTGTGTATCCGTCAAGGGACGGCTCTTGTCTCTGCCCGCGCATCCGGCAACACAGATGCAAAGAAGCATCCATGCGAGTGTTGTTGCGAAGTTTTTCATAATCATTGCTCCCACAGGTTTCCGGGTTAAAGATCCGACAAGGTTGGGAAGGCGACCGCGTTGGGAAGGGTAGCGGTGCTGTCAGTCTCAGGGCCTGACGTTGGTGCCCAATTGTTCCAGGCAGCCAGCGCGCTCTGAAATTCAGCGTCCAGATCCTTCCATGCGGGAGCTGTGATGAACTCTTGGCCGACATCGTTGTTGTCGAGAATGTAGCTCCAGAAGTAGTACCCAAGGATGCGGTCGTGACAGTTCTCGGGCTTTTCGCGGGTCTCGGAGGTGAAGCAGACGGCTACATCCACAGCATAGAAGTAGGTGTTGGCGCCCCAGCCTCCGGGCTCGTCGTATAACGTGTTCGGGGTGCCATTGGCGCCGGGCGTGTTCCAGCCGGAGTAGAAGGTCGAGCCATCATTCAGCAGGCCGTAATAGCCGTAGGCCGCACCATCGACGCGGTCGATGCTCCAGCCGTTGCTGGTGGAACGGGCTCCTTGCGGCTGGTCGCTGGCGTAGAGATTCGTTTGGGTGTCGGTATCATAGACCCACGTCATCTGGATCATGACATCTTTTTGGCAGTCGCACTTCTTTCCGCAACTGGCGGGGTTGAAGGTGAAGGCGGAGGTCAAAGGAAATGCGTTCCCGCTTGGAGTTCCAGTGAAGACCCAGGTTCCACACTCCAGAGTCGGCTGACATCCGGTTAACAAGAAGAAGAAAGAAGCGGCGAGCGCAACTTTCCCGAGGGATTTGATTTTCATTGGGCGTCTCCTGACTTCTCGGCATCCTCGATTGCAATCGGCAGGCGGGGGAGCTCATCGGCACGATGTGCTCGATGGTTCTTGCCAGCAACGGACTCAGCGATTCCGATTAGAAGAAGCAAGAAGACGGGGGAGAAACAAGAAAACAGGAAAGCCGGTACCCAGAATGGGTAGAGATAATGTCTAGCAGAAATAGCGGGAGAGTTCAAGAACAAAAGCAACAGGGCAGACGGGCCCCTGGTGAGGCATTCCTTTAGGGAACCTCTGAACAAGTTGATGTTGGTGCTTTGAAAGGGCACGACTTCAGTCGTGCCGCAAAGGCAATCAAATCAGCGTGGGCTTTAGTCCCTGAGGGAATGCTCGGCGTGGATAGAAATTAATAAGAGGTTCCTTAGAACCCGATCACCAAGCAGACGCGCAGGCGCGGGTAGTATCCTGTGTAACGGCTTTGGGAACTGCGTGTAAGTGTGACGGCGGTTCTTCAATCGGGAGAGAAGATGACGACGGTAACGGTTCCAACGATTCGCGCGCCGCGGGGCGGGCAGTTGCGCTGCAAGGGATGGCAACAGGAGGCGGCGCTGCGCTGCCTGATGAACAACCTCGATCCGGAGGTGGCCGAGCGGCCTCAGGATTTGGTGGTGTACGGCGGGATCGGAAAGGCTGCCCGGAACTGGGAGTGCTTCCACGCGATTGTGCGCGAGCTGCAAAATCTGGGAAGCGAAGAGACGCTGCTGGTGCAGTCCGGAAAACCAGTTGCCGTGTTTCCGACGCACGAGATGGCGCCGCGCGTGATCATCGCCAACTCCAACCTGGTGGGCAAATGGGCCAACTGGGAGCACTTCAACGAGCTCGACCGCAAGGGCTTGATGATGTACGGGCAGATGACGGCGGGGAGCTGGATATATATCGGGACGCAAGGGATTCTGCAGGGCACCTTCCAGACCTTTGCAGCGCTGGCCGAGCGGCACTATGGCGGCTCTCTCAAAGGCAAGCTGGTGGTGACCGGCGGGGTGGGCGGCATGGGCGGAGCTCAGCCCTTGTCCGTGACGCTCAATGGCGGCGTGGTGCTGGCTATCGACGTAGACCGGAGCCGCATTCAAAGGCGTGTGGATACGCGCTACTGCGATATGGTGACCGAGGACCTGGACGAGGCGCTGGCTCTGTGCGAGGCTGCCCGCCGCGAGGGCCGCGCGCTCTCGGTCGGTCTGGTGGGCAACTGCGGCGATGTGCTGCCGGAGATTGTGCGGCGCGGAGTGAAGGTGGACGTGGTAACGGACCAGACCAGCGCGCACGATCCGCTGAATGGTTATGTACCGCAAGGGCTTACGCTGGCCGAGGCTGCCGAACTGCGGCGGCGCGATCCGGAGGAGTATGTCCGCCGGTCGACGGCGACCATGGTTTTGCATGTGAATGCGATGCTGGCCTTGCAGAAGGCCGGCGCGGTGGTCTTCGACTACGGGAACAATATTCGCCGGTTTGCGTTCGACGCCGGGTGCGCGGACGCCTTTCTCATTCCAGGCTTTGTGCCGGAGTACATCAGGCCTCTGTTCTGCACAGGGACGGGTCCCTTCCGCTGGGTGGCGCTGTCAGGCGATCCGAAGGACATTGACCGCACCGACGAACTGGCGCTGGAGCTGTTTCCTGAAAACGAAATTCTTACCCGCTGGCTGCGGTTGGCGCGAGGTCGCTTCGAGTTCCAAGGGCTGCCGTCGCGCATCTGCTGGTTGGGCTACGGAGAGCGTGCGCGCATGGGCCTGGCGATCAACGAACTGGTACGCAAGGGTGAGATCTCCGCGCCCATTGCCATTGGCCGCGATCACCTGGATACGGGTTCGGTGGCCAGCCCATATCGCGAGACGGAGAAGATGCTGGATGGCTCGGATGCGGTGGCTGACTGGCCGGTCCTGAATGCGCTGCTGAACACGGCGTCGGGAGCAACTTGGGTAAGTTTCCATCACGGCGGCGGCGTAGGAATGGGCTACTCGCTGCACGCGGGGCAGGTGACAGTGGCTGACGGGACGGAGATGGCGGCGCGCAAGATTGAACGCGTGCTGAACAACGATCCGGGGCTGGGTGTGGTTCGCCATGCGGATGCGGGGTACGAGCTGGCGCAACGGACTGCGCGGGAGCGGGGAATTCATCTGCCGATGGCGGAGAAACAGGCGTGAACGACGTCGTTGCCGTGGTGAACATCGGTCAGCTTGTGACGCTCGCCGGCCTTCCGCGCCCTCGTGCGGGCGTAGAGCTGCGCGAGTTGGGCACGGTTCAGGACGCCGCGCTGATCTGCTGGAACGGGCGGATTGCGGCGGCGGGAGCTTACGCCGAGCTGCGCGCGAACATTCCGCCGGAGGCTGCGGTGATCGATGCGGAGGGTCGCTGCGTAACGCCAGGCTTTGTGGATGCGCACACGCATCTCGTTTTTGCGGGCAACCGCGCGGCGGAGTTCGAAGAGCGCATTGCCGGGGCGACTTATGAGCAGATTGCTGCTTCTGGGGGAGGGATTCGGCGCACAGTAGAGCTGACCCGCGCGGCCAGCGAGGATGAGCTGTTGGCGGTGGCGCGCAAGCATCGGGACTGGATGCTGCGTGCGGGCACAACAACGATCGAAGCCAAATCCGGCTACGGGCTGGACCACGCGACGGAGCTGAAAATGTTGCGTGTGCTGGCTCGGCTCGACGAGGAGGGGCCGGCTGCGATTGTGCCCACTCTTCTGGCTGCGCACACGGTTCCCCCAGAGTTTGCAGACCGCCGCCAAGAGTATGTGCGCTGGATTGCCGACGAGCTGATTCCCGAGGTTGCCGGCGCGGGGCTGGCGCGGTATTGTGACGCCTTCTGCGACGACCACGCTTTTACTGTGGACGAAACGCGCACGGTGCTGATGGCGGCCCAGCGGCACGGGTTCCGGCTGCGCGTCCATGCCGAACAGTTTCGGCCGGGAACGGGAGCGGCGCTGGCCGCGGAGCTGGGCGCGGCGACGGCCGACCACCTGGAAATGGCGACCGGAGAATCGCTGCGCCGGCTGCGGACGGCCGGGGTGCAGCCGGTACTGCTGCCAGGTTCGGTTTTCGCGCTGGGGAGGACGAATTATCCGCCGGCTCGCGCCATGGTCGAACTGGGCCTGGCGATTGTAGTGGCCACGGACTTCAACCCCGGTTCGTCGCCGATTGCCGCGATGCCGTTCATCCTCTCGCTGGCTTGTCTTCAGATGGGCCTGACGCCGGCCGAGGCGCTTACGGCCGCAACAGTCAATGCAGCCTGGAGCCTTGGCCTTGGCAACCGGACCGGATCTCTGGAGACCGGCAAACAGGCTGATTTCCTGATTCATGAGTTCACGGACTACCGCGAGCTTGCCTACTTCATCGCCGCGCCGGCAAGGCCGCGTGTCTTTATTGGCGGAAGGGAAGTGACGCGATGAACGCAGTGTCGAAAACCAAAGGTGTGTCGCCTGTCACGCACGCCGGAGAGCGCGGGCTTGTTATGATGGTGAACGAGAATAAGAGGCCGGTCACATGCGTGGCCTGGCGAGGAGATCGTAATGGCAGAAGTGCATGCATTCAGCACCATACCCGCTAAGATTCTATTGCCCATCGACTTCAGTCCTTCATCCCATCTTGCCCTGGAGCAGGCGACCGTGCTTGCTCAGCACTTTCATGCCGAACTCTATCTGGTAAACGTTCTTACAGAGAGCGCAAGCCTTGAGGCGGAAAAGAAGGAAGCGGAAGCTCGTTTTGCCGTTTCCGTGGCTGGTTTTGCCGCCAAGGGGATCAAGGCAACCTCCAGTGTCGAAGTGGATAACGACATCGCCGGCAGCATTCTGGACGTGATCGAGCGCGAGAAGATCGACATGATCGTGGTTTCGACGCACGGCACAACCGGCTGGCATCCGCTGGTCTTCGGGTCGATCGCCGAGAAGCTTGTGAAGCTGGTCCACATTCCGCTGCTGCTGATTCGCACGGAAAAGCCGGAGAGCAGCGTGAAGCTGACTTCGGGCCGCCTGATGGAGTGGTGGTAGTTTTAGGCAACAAGCAGTTCAGGCAATCTACAAAACGGGCGAACGGTGACTCCATGTCAGCCGTTCGCCCGTTTTTTATGTGTATTACAGAAATTGAAACGCTCTATTGCCTGGCAGCCTTCACCGCCTCGGTGAGCGCCGGGACCACTTCGAAAAGATCGCCGGCGATGCCGTAGTCGGCGGCTTCGAAGATGGGCGCGTTTTGGTCCTTGTTGATGGCCACGACGCACTGCGAGCCTTTCATGCCGACCAGGTGCTGGATGGCTCCGGAGATGCCCACGGCCAGATAGAGTTTGGGCGAGACGGTCTGGCCGGAGCTGCCGATCTGCCGGTCCATGGTCAGCCAGCCGTTGTCGCAGATGGGCCGTGAGGCGCCCAACTCTGCGCCCAGAGCGGTTGCCAGTTCCTGAACCAGCGGAAGGTTGGCAGCGTCCTTGATGCCGCGGCCCACGCTCACGATCATTTGGGCGGAACCCAGGTCCACGGTCTGCGCCGAGCCCCGGAAACGTTCGCTGGGCCGGGTGCGAATCTGCGCCGGCTCTATTGCGGGCGAGAAGACGGTGACCTCTGCCGAGCCAGTCTCAATCGCATCGGCCCGAAAGGCCCCGGCCTGCACCGAGACAAAGCAGGGTCCGCCTTCTGTGTGCCGGTAAAAGCCATTCAGGCGGCCCTGCATTAGTTGCCGCGTGAAGACCGGGGTGTTCCCGGCCGTGCCTTCGGAGCCGATGGCGACTACGTCGCCGATGAGCACCTGGCCCAGCCGCGCAGCCAGTGCCGGGGCGTAGTCGCGCACCTGGTAGGTATGCGGAAAAACCACGTACTCCGGCTTCTCCGCCTCAAAAAACTGCTGCAAAGCCAGCGTAAAGCCATCCGCCGTATACGCAGCCAGCAGCGGATGCTCGATGCGCACCACTTTGCCCAGCGCCCTGACTGCAACTTCGGCGGCCACGGCCTCACTCTGTGCGCCTGGAATAACAGCGTTCACGGCCAGCCCGGTGAGCGTGGCCAGCTTTTGTCCTGCGGCCACAGCCTCCCAACTGATGCGCCCAATGCCGCCTTCCCGCTCTTCCACAACCACCCAAATGCCGCTCATAGCACCCTCGCCTCGGACTTCAGTTTTTCGACCAGCGCCGCTGCGGCTTCTTTGGGCGTGCCGGGCAGCATCTGGGTCGACTTTTGTTTCGTTGGCAGCGACACCCCCTCCAACACCACCACCGGAGCGGAGCCGGGAGCCAACTCAGCCGCCGCTATCGTACGCACCTCCTTGGTCTTGGCGCGCTTGATGCCCATCAGCGTGGCGTAGCGGAGCTTGTTGCCGCCAGATTGAATCGTCAGAACCGCCGGGGTGGGCAGTTCGACGGACTGGAACCAGCCTTCTTCCAACTCGCGCTTGACCGTCAGGCCGATCTCGGTCTTCTCCACGTGCAAGATCAGCGAGGCGTGCGGCAGGCCGAGCAGTTCTGCGAGAATCACGCCCGTCTGCCCCTGGCCCAGGTCGTCGGACTGGAGGCCGGTAAGCACGAGATCCGGGTTTTCCGGCTTGACTGCTGCGGCCAATAGCCTGGCAACGCCCAGCGCATCGAAATTGCCGAGTCCGGCGCAGTCAATCTGAATCGCCCGGTCGGCGCCTTTGGCCAGCGCCTCGCGAATCGTCGAGCCAACGCGCTCCGGCCCGGCGCTCAGCACCACCACTTCGCCGCCGTGCTTCTCCTTGAGTTGCAAGGCCTCTTCCAGCGCGTAGGCGTCGGACTCGTTCAGCGCCCATTGAATATCGGACTCTTCAATCCACTTGCCCGCAGCGTCGATGCGGATTTGCGCATCGCGCTCCGGGACTTGTTTGATGGCAACGATGATTTTCATGCGATCAATCTCCGGGCTGCCAATTCTCGTTGTATTGTTCTTTTCAGAGCCCTTGGTGTCAAATGGCTCGACAGAAACGAGCAAGGATAGATCTCCATTTTTCGGGGGAGGGGGGAGAAATGGCACTGGATCAGGCGTGTTGGATTGCAACCGCGGCTTACGGGGCACACATTCTGGAAGAGTACATGCTCGATTGGCGCGCCTGGGCGCGATCGATGAGCGGGATTGCTGTCGGCTGGGGGATATTCTACGTGGCCAATGCCCTGGTCATTGTGCTGGGTATTGTCTGCGCAGAGGTGGCGGAAACGATGCCCATGGTCGCGCTGGCCTTTCCCGCGCTCATGCTGATCAACGCGACCTTGTTTCATGTGGCCGGGTTTGTGGCCGGGCGCGGACGGTATTCACCTGGCCTCATTACGGCTGTTTTTCTCTTTTATCCCATCGGAATCTGGTGCTATAAGAGCGCGAGCGATGCCGGGGTGCTGACTCACTCGAACCTGATTGGATCGCTGTTGCTCGGAGCACTTATCATGGCCACACCAATCCTGCTGATGAAGGCACGCACACTGCGCTACTTCAAACAAAGCGAATAGATGTCAAGAAGGTTTTTCCGGTAATCCCCGCGCGGCCAACTGCGCAATGTCCATCAGCTTCGGCGCGCCCTCACCTTTTTCCGCCAGCGCATCGCGGAACATGCTGTTGCAGAAGGGGCAGGCCGTTCCTACGATGTTAGCCCCGGTTGCAACCAACTCCGCTGTCCGCACATGACTCACGCGCTCACCGCTCTCCTCTCCCAGAAAAGCCAATCCGCCGCCCGCTCCGCAGCAAAAGCTGCGCTCATGGTTACGCGGAGCTTCAACCTGTTCTCCGGCCAGCGTAACAATGCTTCGCGGCTCCTCGTAAACGTTGCGATAGCGGCCCAGATAGCAGGGATCGTGATAGACGATCTTCTCTTCATTCGTTTGCTTGGGCAGCCGGTCCGCAAAACGGGCCAGAAACTCGCTGTGATGCTCCACCGGGGGAGGCGTGCCGTACTCCTTCCAATCTTCCTGAATAGTCCGCACGCAGTGCGGGCAGATGGTGATGATGCGCTTCACCTTGTTCTCGGCCAGCGTCTTCAGGTTCTCTTCGGCCAGATGCTGAAAGAGCAGGTCGTTGCCCAGGCGGCGGACCGGATCGCCGGTGCATTTCTCCTTGCGCAGGACGCCGTAGCTTGTGCCCAGGTAGTTCATTACACGGGCAAAGCCGGCCACAATCTCCCGGCCTTTGGGGTCGTAGCCGCCCATGCAGCCCAGCCATAGACAGTAATCCTGCGTCCCGTCGAAGAGGGGCAGGCCAGCCTTCTCGATGAACTTTTCTCTGTCGGAAGCGGGCAGGCCGAGAGAATTCGATCCGCGTTCCAAAGTCAGGAACAGTTTTGCCCCGTAGTCGTTCTCCCAGGTGCCGGTGTTCACCGCTCCGCGGCGCAGGCCGATCAGGATGGGCAGGTGCTCGATGCCTACCGGGCACTGAAACTCGCAGGCGCCGCAGGTCGTGCATTGGAACGGAGCCTCCGGAGGGTTGAACTTGCCCAGCAGCGGCTCCGCCGCCGCAGGGCCAAGGCCGTTCAAATAGCCTCGCAGGCCGAGAATAATCTCTTTGGGATTCAGCAGCTTGCCGGTGTTGGCGGCGGGGCAGTGCTCGGTGCAGCGGCCGCACTCCACGCAGGAGTAGGCTTGCAGGCTTACCAGACGGGTCAGGTCAGTTCCGGCTACCAGGCCGAAGTCCTCATCGCCGGCCAGCGGAGGAATCCGGCTGAAGCCTCCGCGCGACAGAAAGACGGTGGCTGGGCTCAGAACCAGGTGCAGGTGTTTGGTGTGGGGAATGATGGGCAAGAAGATCAAAATGGCTAGTGTGTGCGTCCACCAGAGAACCCGCACGGCCGGGCCGGCGTCCGCCACAAAGAACGCGGCCAGGTAAGTGGCCATGAGGACGAAGATCAGCAGGGCTATGAAGCCGGACTCCCAGGAGAGCTTCTTCCCAAGCCACTTGGGACGCACCAGAAATCGGCGCACAAAAAGCCCTAGAATCCCTGTCGCGCAGGCCAGCGCGAAGGCTGCTGCAAAATAAGAGTAGAAGCGTCCAAACCAGCCTGCGGGGTCAAGAAAGCCGATCCCCAGCCCGACGGCAAAATGATTCAGCGTCACCAGCGCAAAGGCGCAGAATCCCCAGAAGACAAAGGCATGGGCCAGCCCCGGCAGCGGCCGCTGGCGAATGACCTTGGCCTGCCAGAGGACCTCCCAGACAAAATCCCAGACGCGGCGGCCGATCGGGAAGAGGTGGAAGCTGGCATCTTTCCTGGAGTGGAGGATTTTATCGAGGACCGCACCAAAGCGGCGCCAGAAGGCCGTGGCAGAGGCCACAACCAGCACGATGAGAAGCAGTTTCTCCACAACGGAGAAGTGCTGAGGCTCAGCCATGGTTACGTTCAGAACAAACATAAGCGAACCAAACCAGAGAGACAGGGCAACAATACACGATTGGCTGGGAGGCTGTCGTGGGGGTAAGAAGGAACGAATACTATATAAGGTATTAAAGAGGGATGTCCCACCTCAGGCGCAAAAACAAAGACACGCCGAAGGTGGGGCACCCAAATCCAGATCGTTCATCAGCAGCGCACAATCTTCACCGAATCGAACCCCTTGGTGGCGTTGCGGGTGTCCACCACCAACTGCGACTGCTCGACAATCGCCTTGTAGTCGTAGGTGGAGTGGTCGGTGACGATGACTACTGCGTCGTACTGACCAAGGTTGTCGAGCGGGGCGCTGGTCATGTTGAGGTCGTAGTGGCGTCCATGGCCGACCCTGGAAAAGTAGGGGTCGTTGTAGGACACCTCGGCGCCCTTTTCGCGCAGCAGTTCGATAATCGTGAGCGAGGGAGACTCGCGCAGGTCGTCGATGTCGCGCTTGTAGGCCACGCCCAGCACCAGCACCTTCGATCCCTTGATGGATTTCCTCTGCTCGTTGAGGCCCGCAGCGATCTGCTCGATCACAAAGTAGGGCATGGCCATGTTGACTTCGCCGGCCAGTTCGATGAAACGGGTGCGGAAGTCGAACTGCTTGGCCTTCCACGAGAGATAAAACGGATCGATGGGGATGCAATGGCCGCCGAGGCCGGGGCCGGGGTAAAACGCCTGAAAGCCGAAGGGTTTGGTGCGGGCCGCGTCGATAACCTCGTGAATGTCGATGCCCATGCGCATCGAAAGCTGCTTGAGCTCGTTCACAAGAGCGATGTTCACGCAGCGGTAGATGTTTTCGAGGAGCTTGGTCATCTCTGCCGCCGAGGGGCTGCTGACGGGCACCACGCGGCGAAAGATTGCGCCATACATCGCAGCGGCAAGTTGAGTGGCCGCCGGGCCGCAGCCGCCCACCACTTTGGGGATGTCGTGCCGCGCAACGGTTTCGTTGCCAGGATCTTCGCGCTCGGGCGAGAAGGCCACATGAACACCCGGCTCGTCGAGCGAGCGCGACGCCTTCAGGCCGAGGGGGTTGCCGGCTTCGAGAAGCGGAACTACAACCTCTTCGGTTGTGCCGGGATAGGTGGTGCTTTCAAGCACTATCAACTGGCCCTCGTGAAGCCAGGGAGCGATCGACTTGACAGTGCCGGTCACATAGCTCAGGTCGGGCTCCTGGTGCTCGTCCAGCGGAGTGGGCACGCAGATGATTACCGCGTCCATCTCGGCGATTTCGGAGTAATCGGCCGTGGCGCGGAAGCCTGACTTTTGCGCCTGCTGGATCTCGCCGGGGAGAATCCGAACGATGTAGGAGCCGCCGGAGTTGAGCGTGCTGACCTTGTCGGTGGCAACATCGAAGCCAGTCACCCTGAACCTCTCGCCACTGAAGAGCAGAGCCAACGGCAGGCCCACATAGCCCATTCCGACGATGCCGATACGGGCTTCCCTGGAGTCGATTTTCTGTTTGAGCCCAGCAAGCGGGCTCCCGGTCGCATTTGTCATGTCCTTGATTGTAGAGCCAAATCTTGAATTTCGCGTTGTGACGCCGCGCAACTGTTCGAGGAGCGATAGGGTAGTATCCTTTTCTTTTGGGCTGCGGACCTTGTCTCCGCTTCAAACAGGCTACCTGGGAGGATTTCTTTGCCAAAGTATTTAGTGACTGGAGCGGCTGGATTCATCGGCCGTTCGATTGCCGCGGCCTTGCTGGCGCGCGGTGAAAGTGTGCGCGGCGTGGACAACTTCATCACTGGCAAGCGCTCGAACCTGGTTGGCCTTGAAGCGATGGAATTCATTGAGGGAGACCTGGCCGATCCGGCAGTTTGCGCAAAGGTCTGCGCCGGGATCGAGATCGTCTTTCACGAAGCGGCGCTGGCCTCCGTGCCGCGCTCGGTGGCCGATCCGGTGGCCACCAATGTGAACTGCGTGGACGCCACGCTGAACCTGCTGGTGGCCGCACGCGATGCCGGGGTGCGGCGGGTGGTTTACGCGGGATCGTCCTCGGCTTACGGAGATACGCCGACCCTGCCCAAGCACGAAGAGATGCTGCCCAACCCCATCTCGCCCTATGCCGTGGCCAAGCTGGCCTGCGAGCACTATATGCGCTCCTTTACCCGCGTCTACGGGCTGGAGACGGTAGTGCTGCGCTACTTCAATGTCTTCGGTCCCTACCAGGACCCCACTTCGCACTACTCCGGCGTGCTGGCCGTTTTCTGCCGCCGGATGCTGGCCGGCGAGCAGCCCACCATCTTCGGCGACGGCGAACAGAGCCGCGACTTCACCTACATCGACAACGTGGTCCACGCCAACCTGCTGGCCGCCGCCGCCCCGGCGGAAAAGACCGCGGGGCGCATGATGAACACGGCCACCGGCGCCCGCATCACCCTGAATGAAACCTTCGGGATTCTACGGGAGCTGACCGGCTACAGCGGGCAGCCAGCCTACGGTCCGTCACGCACGGGCGACGTTCGCCACTCGCTGGCCGACATTCATTTGGCCGGGGACCTGTTAGGCTACGCGCCCATCGTCGATTTCCGCGAAGGGCTGCGCCGCACCGTCGAGTGGTACCGGAGCGGCGGCGGAGCGGACTGAATCGCTCGCGGCGCGGCAGGTTTTGCTGCCTCCCGCCTCGTTAAGTAATGGAATCTATTGACGGATTGATTCCGATGAAGCACACTGACGGGGATTTCCTCCGCAGCCGTTTCTCGCTTTGAATCGCGGGAGAGCCTTGCCGGATGGATTTCGGATTGAGGTTTTCTGCCCGTGCAGGATGCAAATGCCGTTCCGTTCGATTCGTCTCATGCTCCCGATACACGGCCGATTTATGGCTCGCACAACTCATCCCGATCACTGCTCGAGCTTTGCGAGGTGCTGGCTCGCCGCCGGCGCTTTGTTGGCTCGCTGGTGGGCGGACTGCTGCTGGCCTGCCTCCTCTATTGCCTCATCGCTCCCAATCAGTACGAGGCCAGCGCCAGCGTAGCACTGCGCACCTCGCAGGCCTCGGCGCTCAGCCTGGCAGCGCCGGAGCCGCTAGGGTCTGCCTCGATCCTCTCCGCGCCGGTACAGCAGGAGACGCTGGCCAACGTCTTCCGCAGCGACCAACTGGCCTGGAATGTGATTACCAGCCTCAAGCTCTACCAGGCGCCGGGGTTCATGGGCAGCTTTGCCAGCCGTTTCCCCGGTTTTCATACGGAGTCACCCGCGCCGGACGCCAAAGCATGGCTGCTGGAGAGGTTCTCCCGGCGGCTTCACGTGCAGACACTGCCGCGCACGCTGCTGATTCAGATTCGCTTCCGGTCAAGGGATGCGGCTCTGTCGGCCAATGTGGTGAACGCTCTGATCCACGCCTATGTCCAACAGGACAGCGATGCCCGCGTGCAAGCCACGCTCCAGGCCTCGGACTGGCTGCAGGGGCAACTGAAAGACCTGAAGGCCCGTGCCGAACAGGATGAACAGCGGCTGGCGGCCTTCCAGCGGGAGCACGGACTGCTGACCACTCCCGAGACTCTGGCCAACGGCCGGCCGGGCGAAACCCAGCATACCTCGACCCTGGTTGAGATCGACGAGTTGGGCCGCCAGTTGGTGGCCGCCGCCACCGGCCGCATCGAGCGCGAGGCGCAGTACCGTGCGGCCCAGAAAGGCGATCCGGAGCTGGTTATCGCCTCCGATCCTCGCCTGCAAGCCGAGGGAGGCAACTTTGCCACCTCGCTGCTCCAGCAGATTCACATGCGACAGAGCGAACTCGAACAGGAACAGGCCCAGTTGGAAATCGAACACGGCCCGAACTTTCCTCGCGTGGTAGAGGTTCGCCGCCAGTTGCAGGATCTGGACCGGCAGAAAAAGGCCGAAGACGCCAGGCTGGAGGAGCAATTCCGCAGCGCATGGCAAACGGCAGCGGACCGCGAACAACTGGTGCGCAAGAACCTTGCGGAGCTGACCGGCGAAGGCATGAAGGCGAACGAAGCAGCCACCGAGTACGCGGCGATGCGTGAGGAAGCCAACGCCAACCATGAGCTCTATGTGCGTGTTCTCGAAAAGGCTGAGGAAGCAGGTCTGGCCGCCGGCGTCCAGGGTCCCAGCATCTCTGTGGTGGACTATGCCCGCCAGCCGGCAAAACCGGTTGCGCCCGACCTGCCGCTCTACATGGCCCTTACGCTCTTTGCCAGCCTTTGGCTTTCCATAGGAGGTGCGTTTTTGCTGGAATCGATTCGTCCCTCGATCACTCGCGCGGCCCTGGCGCTGCTTGCCATCACGCTGGCTGGCGCCGCGGCATACGCCCAGGCGCCCACGCCCAACACCTCTGGTTTGCCCGCGGGAGTTGTCCGTCTTCCCGCGTCGCAGCAAAACCCCAATCTGCCCAGTCCGAAGGAATCGCCCGCCGTCTGGAATAGCGCTGCCCAGGCCGGCATGCCGCCGATGGCCCTGGCGCAGTCGGCCTCTCCCATGCCCGCGCCCATCGCTCCCGGCGATTTCCTGGATGTGAGCGAAGTGCACATCCCGGAGTTTCATTCCGTGGTGCGCGTCTCCCCGGCAGGTACGGCCGCGCTGCCCATGATCCATGAGGTCCAGATTGGCGGGATGGACGAGCAAACAGCCGCACGCGCCATTGAGGCCGCCTTGATCGCCCAGGGTATGCTCCTGCATCCGCAGGTCTCCGTGCTGGTCACCGCATACGCCGGACAGGACGTGAGCGTGCTGGGCGAGGTGGTGCATCCAGGCGTCTATCCCTACACGTTGCACCATCGGCTGCTCGACCTGATCTCGGCAGCCTCGGGTCTGGCGCCGGGCGCCGGGCGTCTGGTGAACATCTTCCACCGCGACGACGCCAAGACGCCGCATCCGGTGGTGCTCGATCCCAGCGGGACAGATACCGCGCTGGATCACAACCCAGAACTCGCACCCGGCGACACCGTCCAGGTCAGCCGTGCCGGCCTGGTCTTCGTGGTCGGCGATGTGCAGCGGCCCGGCGGATTTCCCGTCGACCCGGCGCAAGGGCTAACAGTGGTGCAGGCGCTCTCGCTGGCTTGGGGCCCGACGCAGAATGCAGCCATCGGCAAGGCTCTGCTGATCCGTGAGCAAAAGGGAGGGCGCACCCGCACCAGCCTCAACCTGAAGCGCATGTTGCACGGCCAGGAGCCCGACCAGCCCGTCCACGACCGCGACATTCTCTTCGTCCCCGATTCGGCGGCCAAGAACCTGTGGAACCGCACCATGGAGTCAGCCATCCAATCAGCCATTGGCGTCACCATCTATGCCGGCCTCGTCTATTCGCAGAGGTTTTAGCAGGATGCGCCGCATAGCCTGGGTTCTATTGCTGCTTTTCGCTTTCGCGATTCCATGGGAATACTCCCTGGAGCTGGGCAAACCGCTGGGCAACATTGCCCGGTTGACGGGTTTGGCGCTGCTTCTGGTGGCGATTCCCGCCACTCTGCAATCCGGCAGGCTGCGCACGCCAGGACCGATGCAGTGGCTGGTTCTGGCCTTCTATCTTTGCTTCTGCTGTACTTACTTCTGGACCATCGATCCACTTGTAACTCTGGACAAGATGCGCGGCTACTTCCAGGAGATGATGGTTGTCTGGCTGGTCTGGGAGTTTGCCGAAAGCGCTGGCGATCTGCGCGCGCTGTTGCGGGTTTACATTGCCGGCTCATGGGTGCTGGCCGTACTTACCCTGGCCGACTTCGCCTCCGCGGATGCGATGGTCAACGCACAGACTAGGTTCGCCGCCGCCGGACAGGATCCGAACGACGTGGCGCGCTTTCTCGATATGGGCTTTCCGCTGGCTGCTCTGCTGCTGAACAGCGAGCGTCGCTGGCCGTGGCGCTTGCTGGCCGGCGGCTACTTGCTGCTGAGTCTGGTTGCCGTCCTGCTTACAGCATCGCGCGGAGGCTTTCTGGCGGCCGTGGCGGCGCTGGCCGGCAGCGGCCTTTTGCTGGCAAAGGGGCACCCGCGCAGAGTGCTGGCAGGCATCCTGGCTCTGCCGCCTGTCGCTGGACTTTTGTGGTTCGCAGTTCCCCGTGAGACCTTCGAACGGCTGGCCACCATCTCGCAGCAGCTTCACGGTGGCGATCTGAACCAGCGGTTGAATATCTGGAGCGCCGGCTGGTACGCCTTTGTCCGCGCGCCGTTCTTCGGCACTGGCGCCGGCTCGTTCGTGTGCGCGGCGGGCCTGGCGCCCATCGATACGGCGCACAACACGGCCCTTTCCATCGCCGTCACGGGCGGACTGTGCGCGCTGTTTCTGGCCGTGGCCATCGTGGCTGCCGCCGTTTGGTCAATCGGACAAACGCGTGGGCAGCTTCAGTGGGCGTTGGCGTTGGCGCTCGTGGTTTGGTTCATCACTTCGCTGGTGGCCACCGTCGAGGAGAGCCGCACCACCTGGCTGCTATTGGCGCTGGTTGCGCTGGCTGGAAGGCTGGCCGCCGAACAGCCTGAGAAACTGGCCGCCTGTTTCCCAGTTGGCGAGCCTCGCCGCGAGTTGCAGGTTGCCACCAAGCCGATCCTGTAGACTGGCGAGTAACATCCGCCACCATGTTTTCTGCGCTCCAAATTCCGCGTCTCTTCCAGGGCGGCACCGTCAATCGCCGTATCTTCCGTGCGGCGGCGTCGGTCTCGGCGGCTGGGATTCTGGTCAAGCTCGTCGCCACCTTCAAGGAGTTCACCGTTGCTGGGGTCTATGGGCGCTCCGACGCCATGGACGCCTTCCTCGCCGCCTTTCTTATCCCCAACCTGCTCATCAACCTGAGCGCCGAGTCGATGAACCAGGCGCTCATACCCACCCTCGTCCGGGTGAGGGAACAGGAGGGCCATGATCGCGCACAGCAACTTCTGTCAAGCTCGATGCTCTGGGTCTGCCTGCTGCTGACCATAGCAACGGCCTTGATGGCTCTCGCCGCACACGGCTTTTTCCCGCTGATCGCCTCGCATTTTCAGCCGGAGAAGCTCGCCCTCTCCATCCGGCTCTTCTATGCACTTCTGCCGGTTGTGCTCATCACGGGCATCGCCACCAACTGCACCGCCGTTCTGAACACCTTCGACCGTTTCGCCCTGCCCGCGTTGGCCCCGATGGCGACTCCGGTCGCAATCATTCTGGGATCGCTTCTGCTGAGCAGCCGTTTCGGCATCTGGGCAATGGTCTACTCCACGCTGGCCGGCTCTCTCATCCACGCAGGAACAGTGGCGTGGATGATGGACTCGCGCGGCTACCGCTTTCGCCTTTATTGGCACGGAACCACCGAAGCCACCCGCGAAGTGGCGCGCCAGTACGGCCCTGTGCTGCTCAGCGGCGTGGTCGCCTCTGGCGGCCTGCTGGTGGATCAGTCAATGGCCGCGATGTTGCCGGCCGGAAGCGTCTCCGCGCTCGCCTATGCCAACCGCTTTGTGAGCGTAGTAATTACCCTGCTGGCCGGAGCGGTTTCCTCAGCCGTGGTGCCGCATTTTTCGCGTATGATCGCCTACCGCGACTGGAGCGGATGCCGCCACACGCTGCGCACCTGGGTGCGACTCACGGCGCTGGTTTCAACACCCATCGCGCTTGGTCTTATCGCCGGCTCCCACCAGCTGATTCGCGCCACCTTTCAGCACGGGGTCTTTGGTCCGCGCGACACGGCTTCGGTAACGCCAGTCCTGGCGATGTATGCCATCCAGATTCCGTTTTTTGTCTCCAGCCGGGTCTTTTACCGCTTTCTGGTGGCGATGCGGCGAACGGACCTGATCTTCTACTGCGGCGCTCTGAATCTTGCGCTGGATGTGGTCTTCAATCTGGTTCTCATGCGGTGGTTCGGCGTGGCCGGAATCGCGCTCGCCACTTCGCTCTGGACCGTGAGCACCTTCATCTTCCTCTGGTATTGGACCCGGAAGCTGCTTCCTCAAGGGGCAACGGAACAAGCCTAGATTCGATGTGGCCCACGCTGCTATTGCTGGAGGGTTTGGTCAATCAGAGTCTCATAAGCCTGAACGGCGCGATCGATCTGAAACGCTTCGACAAATGGATGGACAAACCGCTCCCCCGGCCGCACGGCATGAAGTGCGGCGAGCAGGGAAGCGGCAAGGGCTTCGGCGGAGACTTCAGGGGTGAGCCACACTCCTGGTTGGTCGCGGACGAGCTCCACTATGCCTCGGGAAGCCGGCATCGAGACGATGGGGAGCCCAGCGGCAGCCGCCTCCAGAAGAGCATTCGGCAGCCCTTCATGCCGGGAGGGCAGAACGAACAACGCCGCATCCGGGCAGTACGTCCAGGGAAAAACAATGTGTCCTGCAAAGCGCACTGCCGGGTCTAACCCCAATGCATGGCACTGAGTCTTCAGCGCCGATTCTTCCGGGCCAGAGCCGGCAATCAGCAGACAGGCGTCTGGAAACTCAGTCCGAACTGAGGCGAATGCCTTGAGCAGCAGGTCGAAGCCTTTTTCCCTCGAAAGCCGCCCCACTGCCACCAGATGCGGGCCGCGACCGGCCCACGGGCGCCGCTCTCCGCCGATGGAGTTGCGAATCTTTTCCACATCCACCGGGTTGGGCAGCACCGCCAACCTGTCCCGCGCAAGGCCGATCTCACTGGCGAGGTCGCCAGCCATCGCCATCGTCTGGCAGATCACGCGGTCTGCGCGGCGGTAGAGCAGGCGGTAAAGAAAGCGCGTGTGCCAAGGCAGCCCGCCAAAGGCCAGTGCTGCGGAGACGGTCCCGTTCTGGCGCACCAGAACCCTCGTTCCGAGAGGAAAGAAGGGACGCAGCAGGAGTACCAGAAAGTTCAAATGAAACATTCCGGAGAGGATAAGGTCCGGTTTTACGCGGCGAACCAGCCGGAGCAGCCGGAAGGCCGCGGCACGCACGCGTGGGGCGTCCAAAATGTGGAGATGAACCCAGGAAGGCACCCCCTCCCCGCCGATCTTTTTCTGGGTGATCAGCCCCAGATGCAGTTCGTACTTCTCCGCGGAGAGACACTGCGCCAGAAGCGCCGTAACACGCTCCGCGCCGCCCCCGCCAAGATGGGGAATCAACAAAAGAACTCTCGGGCGTCGATAGGAGGGCATGGACAAATCCTTGAAAGCTAGGCGAGTTCACAGGGAACACCTTCATTTATCTGCAATTGCCTGCGATAAAGGTGCACTTTTCCTGATGTGATTTTCTTCTTGACATATTAAAGCAGACTATTGTTTCCTGTGAGTGCTTAATCTGCTTATCTCCAGCGAGAGACTAGCCTTACAGGTCTCTTCTGCGTTGTCACGAGGTGGCGGCTGAGGCGGAGAACGGGAGTGGGCGCACCGAGACGGGCGATTGTCCGGTAGAGCGTCCGGTCGGCACAGGCTCCCGAAACCGTCGAGCAGCTTGCCTTACGCGTCTCCGGTTCCGATGTTGCATCGGGGCGCGAAAGTCCTTTCCTGGAGGGGCTCGTGTTCAAACGCAGCATGAAGATGTCAGATATTAGCTTTTTGCCTGTGTTCTTTCGCGCGCGCAAGCGCTTCCCGGCGTCGGCCGTTCGTTTGGCAGAGCCGTCGCGTTCATCGCAAAGCCCCCATATCGTTGTCGGCATCACAAACCCGCAAACCTGCATGGTTCTCGGCGGGCGTTTGCGTGCTCTGCGCGAGGCAGGTTTTCGAGTAACGCTGATTGCGAGCCCCGGCCAATTGCTCGTTCGCACGGCCGCTCAGGAAGGTGTCGAGTGGATTGCCCTTCCCATGCGGCGGGAGATTTCGCCGGCAGCGGATCTGGTGTCGTTGGTGCGTCTGTGGTGGCTGCTCCACCGGCTCAAGCCGAATATGACGGAATTCAGCACACCCAAGGCCGGGCTGCTGGGTTCAATCGCCGCCATGCTCTGCGGAGTGCCGGCCAGGGTCTACTTCCTGCGCGGCCTGAAGCTGGAAACCTGCACGGGACTCAAGCGGCGCATTTTGCTGGCCACCGAGAAAGTGGCCTCGGCCTGTTCCCATTCCGTACTGTGCAACAGCGAGAGTCTGCGGAGGCAGGCTCTTGCCCTCGGCGTGGCTTCCGGGGAAAAGCTGCGTCTGCTGGGCGGAGGCAGCAGCAACGGCGTGGATGTGGAGCGGTTCTCGCCAGGGCCGACCAATCTGCGCCAGCGGCTCGGTCTTCCGCCGGATGCGCATGTGGTGGGCTTTGTGGGCCGATTGACCCGCGACAAGGGGCTGCCGGAGCTGGTTGAGGCCTTCGACGCCATCCTGGCCGCAAGACCGGAGACGCATCTGCTGCTGGTGGGATGGTTTGATGCCTCTGAGGATGCGCTCGACGAAGAACTGCGCGCCCGGATCAGGAAACACCCACTGATTCATTCCACCGGATACGTTGCCGATACGGCGCCCTACTATCGCGCCATGGACGTGATGGTCCTGCCGACCTGGCGAGAGGGGTTTCCGAACGTCGTGCTGGAGGCCGCGGCAACCGGGATTCCCGTTGTGACCACTCTCTGCACCGGCTCCCGCGACGCCGTGGTGCCGGAGGTGACAGGGCTGCTGATCCCTCCCGGCTACCCGGTTGCCATTCGCGAGTCCGTGCTTCAGTTGCTCGGCAACCCGGAGCGCCGCGGCCGCATGGGACAGGCGGGGCGCGCTTGGGTTCTGGACCACTATGTGAATGGACACGTCCTGGGCCGCACGGTGCGCTACTACAAGAGCCTGCTGGAAGTGAATCTGCGGAAGGGTTCAAGAAGCGGACCGGTTTCCGGCGATTCCGTGCTGGACCCTGTATAGGCCATTTTCACCACTTCTGAAATGCAGACGCCGATTGGAAGAGATGTATCAGGGCAGGACGGCAGTACCGGGCGCGCTGATCTCCGCTGGAGGCGCTTGCAGCGTGTGTGCGCCGGCTTCGGCCGCGTGCAGCACATCGCCGGGAACAATCCCCAGAACCAGCGTTGCCGCAACGGCAAACAGCAGGGCTGCGCCCACCGCAATGCCGACCTTCGGCTCGGGGGCGTTGGTCTTCTCGTCATCCGGGCGCTGCGCCGCAACCAGGGCAAGGCGCAGATAGTAGGCCGCGGCCAGGCCTGAGTTCAGCAGGCCGATGATGACCAGCCAGGTGGCCCCGCCCCCAATCGCTGCGGAAAACGAGGTCAATTTGCCGAGGAATCCGCCCGTGAAGGGAATGCCGACCAGCGAAGCCAGAAAGAAGATCAGCAGGCTGCCAAGCAGCGGCGAGCGGTAAATAAGTCCGCGAAAATCGTCGATCAACGGCAGCTTTTCGTCGTATCCGCTGGCCAGCGTGATCACGGCAAAGATGCCTACGTTCATGGCGGCGTAGGCCGCAGTGTAGAAACTGGCGGCGGCAATGCCACTTTCCCCGAGTCCGGCGAAGGCCGCCAGCAGGTAGCCGGCGTGGGCGATCGAGGAGTAGGCCAACATGCGCTTCACATTCTGCTGGCGCAGCGCGGCCAAGTTGCCCACGGTCATTGAAAGCACAGCCGCCACCCACAGCAGCGGCTCCCAGACAGGGCGCAGCGAGGGGAGCATCTCGTACACCACGCGCAGCAGCAGGGCGAAGGCCGCAGCCTTGGGCGCGGTGGACAGCAGCGCCACAACAGGCGACGGAGCGCCTTCGTAGACGTCCGGGGTCCACACGTGGAAGGGCGCGGCGGAAACCTTGAACAACATGCCCACCAGCATCAACCCCAGTCCTGCCAGTACCAGCGAATGATTCTGCGCGGCAGGGACGAGGTGAGCAATCTCATAGATCTGCGTGGTGCCGGTGGCGCCGAAGATCATGGCTATGCCGTAAAGCAGGAAGGCAGTGGCAAAAGAGCCAAGCAGAAAATACTTGATGGCCGCTTCAGGGCCGCGGCCCGTCTGCTTGCGGTAACCGGCCAGCACGTAGGTAGCGATCGAGGAGATCTCCAGCGCGATAAACACTACGAGGAGTTCTACGGCCCCGGTCAAGAGGCACATGCCCACCGCGCCGAAGACGATCAGCGCGTAGAACTCGCCCTGATGATGGCTGTCTTCCGGCAAGGTGTCCAGCGAAAGCAGCAGAGCCACAAGCACGATTCCGCAGATGAGCACATGGAAAAATACCGTAAAGGCGCTGGTTTCCACCGTGCCGTAAAAGCCGGTTCCCTCCGGCAGAGAAAGCTGCCACAGGCTGGCCCACAGTGCAAAGGTGGTTCCGAGAGCTGCCACCCAGCCCAGCCAGCGGCGCGCCGACTTGGGCGCCAGGGAAGCGTCGAGCAACATTGCCAGCACGCCGGTCAGCGTAAGGATGACCTCGGGAAGGATGCGGAAGATGTCGGGAACAGAATTCACCGCTGGCCCTCCTCATCCTGTGCAACCGGCAACGCGGATTGCACAGGAACGGGCGGAGGCGCAACCGCCGGCCCCTTCCATTGCTCCGCTGATTGCGGAAGGTATACGCCCTTCTCGATAGTCGGCAGCCAAAGCCCAGGCGCGACTCCCATTACCAGCATCAGCGCGGCCAGCGGCCACACGACGGCCATCTGACCTGTACGCAGGTCCTCGGGAGCTTTCGATGCGGTCAGCGCGCTCTCAGGGCCGTAGAAGAGCCTTTGCACGAGCCATAGCATATATGCCGCGCCCAGAATCACGCCCAGCGTGGCCGCAATCGCCCAGCCCTTGCTGACGCCGGTAAAGGTTCCCAGCAGAATCAGGAATTCGCCTACAAATCCATTCAGCATGGGTAGGCCAATCATCGCCAGAGAGGCAAGGACGAAGAACGTCGCTGTGCGCGGCAGCTTGCCAGCCAGCCCGCCGTATGCGTCGATTTGGCTGGTCGAGTAGCTGTCGTAGAGAAGGCCCAGCAGGAGAAACAGCGCGCCGTCCACGACGCCATGATTGAGGATTTGGTAAATTGCGCCCTCCCAGCCGGTGAGCGTGAGGCCGTAGATGCCGAGGGTGATGAGGCTCAGATGGCTCAGGGCGGCAAAGGCCATCAATCGCCAAAAATCGCGTTGCACCAGCGCCAGGCACGCGCCGTAGAGAATGCCGATCACCGCCAGGCCAACCAGCACCGGCGCCACTGCCCGCGCTTGTACGGGAAAGAGCCCGATATGGAAGCGCAGCATTGAATAGAGGCCCAGCTTGCCGGCTACCACCATTGCCAGAGCAACGGGCGCTTCACTGAAGGTGTCGGCAACCCATCCGTGCAGCGGGATGACCGGAACTTTGACTGCAAAGGCGAAGAGAAACGCCAGAGCTACCCACCACATCTGATAGCCCGGAAAGTTCCCATGAGCGATGAGAATCTGCAGCGTAGTGAAGTCGAAGCTGCCCGTCTCTTTGTAGAGCCACAGAATCGCCACCAGCAGCGGCGCGGAAGGAATGAAGGTGAAAAGAAAGAATTTCAGCGCGGCTTTCGGTCCATCCCTGCGGCCATACATGGCGATCAGGATGGCCATCGGAACCAGAGATAGTTCCCAAAAGCCGTAATACAAGATCAAATCCAGCGAGAGGAAGACGCCGAACATGGCCGTCTGCTGCACCAGGAAGAGAGCAAAGAAAACCTTGCGCCGCGACTGGATGGCGTTCCAGCTGGCCACAACGCCGATGGGGGCCAGCAGGCCCACCAGCACCACCAGCCAAAGGCTCAACCCGTCCGCGCCCAGATGGTAGAAGATGGCGGGCTTCTCGATCCACATGCGGTTGACTTCGAACTGGAAGCCGCCCCGGCCGAGGACGAAGTGCGCCGGCAGATGCAACGTGAGGCCGAAGGTGACGAGCGACGTCACGAGCGCAATCCAGTTCGCCAGCTTGGCACGGTCCGGCGCGAGAGCAACCAGCACCGCGCCGGCCAGCGGAAGCAGCAGGATCAAGGTGAGAATCGATTGGTTTATCGCTGTCATTCTCTCAATGCCCCGCCATGCCAAGATGAATTGCCGGAAGACTGGCCAGCACCATTCCCCACGGGACCAGCAGGAAGAGCAGCACAGCCGCCGCGCCCGCCGCCAGCCACGCGGCGTAGGAGCGCAGATTGCCCGATTGCCAGCGCTGCAAGATCGCTCCGGCGAAAGTGGCCATACCGCCGAGCAGCCAGGCGATTCCGCCCAGAATACCAACGTCCACAACCCACCCCAGGAAGACTTTGGAAAAACCGAGCAGCGGCTTGACCACCGTTACGCCATAGAACTCGTCCACATAGTATTTGTTCGCCAGCAGCTTGTAACCGTTGGGAAGAGTATCAGCCAGGTGCTCCGGCAGCGTGGACTTCTCGCGGTAGAGCAGCCAGGCAGCCAGCCAGCCCAGCAGCGCTACGCCAACAGCCACCGCGCTCAAGATCAATTCAAGCTGCGCGCTGCCCGCCTCCGCGCCTTGCGCTCCGAGGACGGGAGCCAGAAAGCCGCTGAAACGTTCCATGTTGATCCAGCCACCGGAGCGGTCGATGCCAATCCAGGCGCCGCAGACGGAGAGCAGGGCCAGAATCACCAGCGGAACGCGCATCGACCAAGGGCTCTCATGCGGGTGAGCCTCTTCGTTGCGTGATTTGCCCAGGAAGGCCAGATACCAGAGCCGGAACATGTAGAACGAGGTCAACTGCGCGGTGACTACACCCACAACCCAGAGCATGCGCCCGTGCGGTCCCTGCAGGAAGGCTGCATAGAGAATCGCGTCCTTTGAGAAGAACCCTGCGAAGGGTGGGAATCCGGCGATGGTCAGAACGCCTATCGTCATGACGGCAAAGGTGACCGGCAGCCTCTTCCACAGGCCGCCCATCCTGCGCAGGTCCTGTTCACCCCCGAGGCCGTGAATCAACGAGCCTGCCGCCAGGAAGAGCAGAGCCTTGAAGAAGGCATGAGTCATCAGGTGGAAGATGGCCGCCGAGTAAGCCGCCACGCCGCAGCCCAGGAACATGTAACCGAGTTGCGAGATCGTCGAGTAGGCCAGCACGCGTTTGATGTCGTTCTGTACCAGGGCGATGGTTGCTGCGAAGAGCGCTGTCGCCGCGCCGACGATGGCGACGACGCCGAGCGCGAAGGGCGAGTGGTCGAAGAGAACGTGCATCCGGGCGACCATGTAGACGCCGGCCGTGACCATGGTCGCCGCGTGAATCAATGCGGAGACCGGCGTCGGGCCTTCCATCGCGTCCGGCAGCCAGATGTAGAGCGGAAGCTGTGCGCTCTTGCCCGCCGCGCCCAGCATCAGGCAAAGCGCAATCACCGTGACCACGCCGCCCGTCCAGCCTGGAGCCTGGCCGAGCTTGGTGGCGATCTCGGTGAAGGTCAGTGTGCCGAAGTTGGCCACCAGCAGAAACATCGCGATCAGAAATCCGACGTCGCCCACGCGGTTGACGATGAATGCTTTTTTGCCCGCGTCCGCCGCGGATTTTTTCTGAAAGTAGAAGCCGATCAGCAGGTACGACGCGAGCCCCACGCCTTCCCAGCCGATGAACATCACCAGCGCATTGCCCGCCAGCACCAACACCGACATGAAGAAGAGAAACAGATTCAGAAAGCTGAAATACCGTGCGTACCCTTCGTCGTCGCTCATGTAGCCGACGGAATAAATGTGAATCAGAAAGCCGACGCCCGTGACCACCAGCAGCATGACCAGCGAAAGCTGATCGAGCACGAAGCTGAAGTCAACCTGCAGTGCGGCGATGTTGATCCAGTTGCCGAAGGTTTCGACATGCGGCAGAGGAACGTAGCCGTTGATTCCATAGCCGAGGATGCCGCGTGGCGCATACGGTAATCCCAAATGAAAGTAAATTGACTGGAAAGCGTTGAGCAACATGCCAAACTCCGCTAGCGGGGCCAGCAATGCAACCGTCGTTACCAACCACTTCGGCAGCCGTCGTCCCAGGATTCCATTGATAAGAAACCCAGCGAAGGGAAGCAGCGGAATGCACCAAAGATGAAGGTTCTCGATCATAGTTTCATCAGGTCGATTCTGTCGACGGCCAGCGTTGAGCGCGCGCGGAATATGGCGATGATGATGGCCAGTCCCACGGCCGCCTCGGCCGCCGCCACCACCATCACAAAGAAAACGAAAATCTGCCCCTTCACCGTGTGCCACTGCTGGGCGAAGGTTACGAATGAAAGATTCACGCCGTTGAGCATCAGCTCAATGGACATGAAGACGGTGATCAGATTGCGCTTGATGAGGAAACCCACCACGCCGAGCGAAAACAGGATAGCGCTGAGCATCAGGTACCAGGAGAGCGGAACTTGCTGCGAGAGAAAAGAACTCATCGGCTGTCCGTCCTTTCCTGCTCTCCGTCGCTGTGCCGGGCCAGGACAACCGCGCCCAGAATGGCGATGAGAATCAGCACCGAAGTCACCTCGAAGGGCAGCAGCAACCTGGTGAAGAGCACCGTGCTCAACTCATCGATGGAAGTCACGCCTTCACTCAGCCGCGCCACGCCCAGCCCCTGCGCATGCAGAATCACCGTGGCAATCAAGGCCAGGATGGCGACCACGGCGGGAAAGCCCACCATCTTCGCCGCACGGCTGCCCAGAGTGCGCTCCTCGCGCCCGGCGTTCAGCAGCATCACGACAAAGGTGAACAGCACCATGATGGCGCCGGCGTAGACAATCACCTGCGCCGCGGCCAGAAACTCCGCGCCCAGCATCAGGTAAAGCACGGCCAGCGAGGTCATCACCACAATCAGCGACAGGGCGCTGTTGATGGGATGACTCTGGAGAAGCAAATTGATCGCTCCCGCGAGGCAGAATCCGGCAAACACGAAAAACAGAATCAGGTGCATCTCAAGCTCCGGGCAAGCCCGATTGGTTTTCAGCGATAAGCAAGCCAGAGGCTTGTCGCCACAATGTTCAAAATGGCCAGAGGCATCAGCCAGCGCCAGCCGAAGTTCATCAACTGGTCATAGCGGAAGCGCGGCAGCGTCCCGCGCACCCAGACGTACAAAAAGAGGAAAGAAAACACTTTAAGCACGAACCAGAAGATGGGAAACAGCGCGTGGACCAGCAAGTTCTGCGGCGGCGGAATCAGGTCGCCGAAAGGGCTGGTCCAGCCGCCCAGAAACAGCAGGGTGGCCACGCAACCCACCGTTATCATGTTGGCATACTCGGCCATGAAGAACATGGCGAACTTCATCGAGCTGTACTCGGTGTGATAGCCGCCGGTCAGTTCGCTCTCCGCCTCGGGCAGATCGAAGGGTGAGCGGTTGGTCTCTGCGTAAGCCGCGATCAGGTAAATGAAAAAGGCTGCAAACTGCATTCCGCCAAAGATGTTCCAGGTGAAAAAGCCCAAAGTCGATTGCTGCTCCACAATCACTCTCAGGTTCAGCGACCCGGCGCGCAACACAACGCCCACCAGCGAGAGCCCTAGCGCCAGCTCATAGCTGACCATCTGCGCGCAGGAGCGCAGCGCGCCCAACAGCGAATACTTGTTGTTCGACGACCACCCCGCCAGTGCAATCCCGTACACGCCGATCGAAGTGACGCCCAGAATGACCAGCAGGCCGATGTTCATGTCGGAGATCTCAAAGAAGTTCAGCTCACCAGGCTTGACCAGCCCGCCGGGACCGACGTTGGTCTCGCCGAAGGGCACCACGGCAATCGAGATCAGCGCGCAGCCCAGGGCGATGATGGGAGCAAGCAGGTAGAGCGGCCGGTAGACGCCGGTGGGGATGATGTCTTCTTTGAGAAACGATTTCGCCCCGTCCACTAGCGGCTGCAACAGCCCGAACGGCCCCACGCGGCTGGGGCCCCAGCGGTTCTGGATGCGGCCGACGAGCTTGCGTTCGAGCAGCACGGTGTAGGCAACGGCCAGCAGGAACACCACCGTCACCACGGCTACCTTAAGCAAGCTCCAAAGAAAAAACTGCAAAATCGTCACTGCTTACTCCACCTGTATCTGCACTAGCTTTGGCGCCTGATGCCGCGCAAGTTCCTTGAGGGCCGTGCTGTGCTCGCCCAGCGTTCCTGAGGTAAACAGGCCATCGTGAGCAGGCACGATCAAGCCTCGTTCAGACAGCGCCGCGGCCGGAACAAACCCCGGCTCGGAGGGCACATCGTTGCCGCCAAACAGATTCATGCGGTCCAACGCATAGCCCGGAACCAGCCGGGCAATTTCGTCCAGCACCGCCAATGGATCGAACGGGCTCAGCTTCGGCTCCAGCCCGTTTGCCGCCAGCCACACCGCATGCCTGTCCGCCTCGCCGGCCTGCGCGCCCCGCGACTGTCCAAGATCGCCCGTCACGCCGCTTTTGCCAAAGGGAACCAGAGTCTTCACGTCAACGCCCATGGCTCCCGCCAGCCGAACAAGTATCTCGAAATCCGGCTTCACGCCAGCGAGGTCGGCGGCTTTCCTGGCCAGTTGTACATCGCCATAGGTGTTCGTCACTGTGCCGGTCTTCTCATAGAGGCTGGCGGCCGGCAAGACCACATTGGCCAGCGCCGCGGTCTGGGTGAGGAAGACGTCCTGCACAATGATGAAGGCATTCTTCAATGCCTCCGGGGTTACGCCGAGCTTTGCAACCGGGTCGGCGCCGACTACCAGCAATGCTCCCAGTTCACCGCCGGCTGCGGCATTGAAGATCTCATGCAGCGTCTTGCCCGGCTCTGCGGGCAGCCCCGGATACTCGGCGAACGCACCGGGCGCGGTCACCGGCACATAACCAGGAAGCAGGTCCGGCAAAAGCCCCATATCCGCCGCGCCTCGGGAGTTGGCGTAGGCCCCCAGGAAGGCGAATCGCACGTTTCCGCGTTTCAGTCCCCAGGCCACAAACTCCGCCAGTTGCCGGCCGCTGTATTCGGAACCAAGAACCACCAGCAGCGACTCCTCGGCCAGTACGGCCTTGCAGAACTCGGAGTCGCTTTCGTCCAGGAAGGCGACAAGAGCCGGGTAGTCGTCCTCAGGCAAATGCTGAACGGCCTTTGCCATCCGTTCCAGCTTGATGCTCCTGGAGTTGGCGATGTAGAGACGGGCGCGGTTCAGACGCACATTCGTGCGCAGATTCCAGGCCAGAAGCGGGTGTTCTTCCGTAGGATTGCCGCCGACAAGCAGGATTGCCGGAGCCGTGGCCGTCTCGCGCAGGCTGGCAGCCTTGCCGTTTTGTCCGGCGAGTGCTCGCGCAAAGGCCGCATAATCCGCCGTCCGCTCGTGGTCGATATTGTTTGTCTGGAGCACGGTCCGCGCAAACTTCTGCAGCAGGTAATTCTCTTCGTTGGTGGTCCGGTTGGAGCCGACGACGCCAATCGCCGCGCCGCCCCTGCTGTCGCGCACCTCCTTCAGCTTGCCGGCGGCCAGACGTAGCGCCATCTCCCAAGTGGCTGGCTCCAGTTTGCCCTCGGCGTTGCGAATCAGCGGCGCGGTCAGCCGTTCAGGGCTATTCACAAAGTCGAAGCCGAAGCGGCCCTTCGCACAGAGAAAGTCGCCATTCATACCGCTCTTGTCGCGGTTGTCTGCGCGTACAATCTCCGAGCCGTCGTTGGTCTGCCGCACGCCCAGCGTCACCTTGCAGCCATCGGCGCAATGTGTACAGACGGTCGAGACGTGGTTCATCTCCCACGGCCTCGTCTTGTAGCGATAACTACCGCTGGTCAGCGCGCCCACCGGGCAAACGTCAATGCACATGCCGCACTGTTCGCAGTCCAGCCGGTTGCCGCCGTTGGGGGCGATGACGGAATTCACGCCGCGGTTCTGCACCCCCAGCGCCCACACGTCCATTCCCTCGCCGCACATGCGGATGCAGCGGTAACACAGGATGCAGCGCGGCCGGTCGAAGTAGACGGCCGGGGACCACTGCTGTTCCTCTCTATGATTTTTAGCCTCGGCGTAGAGGCTCTCGCCCGCGCCGTACTTGAAGGTCATGTCCTGCAGTTCGCACTCGCCGCCGGCATCGCAGACCGGGCAGTCCAGCGGATGGTTGCCGAGCAGCAGTTCAATCGTCGCCTTGCGCGCCTGCGCAATCTCTTCGGACTCAGTGATAAAAACCTGTCCCTCGGCAACGGCCGTCGTGCAGGCGGTTTGCAGCTTGGGCGCCTTCTCCTGGCGCACCACGCACATGCGGCAGGCGGCCTGCAGGCTCAGCCCAGGGTAGTAGCAGAACGCCGGAATCTCGATCCCCGCCTTGCGGCACGCGTCGATTAGCAGCGTTCCCGCGGGAGCCGTCAGCTTCTTTCCATCGACAATGAAGTTTACGTCTGCCATTCGTTGGTCCAGGTCATTCCCCTTGCTGTCAACACAATGTGCATTGAAGGGAACGTGCTTCAGCCCGTACATCTCACCCTAACAAAACACTGTCATCCGGCCCACCACAACTCTGTCATCCTTGGCTGAGCGCAGCGAAGTCGAAGGACCTGCGGTTGCTTTTCGCTCATTCCACCCCAAAAACTCTCCGTGCCCCATCCATTTCGTGTTCTTTGCGAAATGGGTGGAAACCACGAACCCTAACCAGCTAGGTGCCCCTTAAACCACCGCCAAGTCCACATGTTTTGCAAACGGGCAAGGCTTCCCGCCCAAATGCTCCTCAAACTCCTTGCGGAACTTCTTCACAAAGCCAAGAATCGGCATCGCCGCCGCGTCGCCCAGCGGGCAAAACGTCCGGCCCATCATGTTTTCCGCCAGGTACTGAATGTTGTCGATGTCCTTCTGTTCGCCGTAGCCCGCATGAAAGCGCGTCAGCGATTTCTTCAGCCAGTCCGTACCCTCGCGGCAGGGAGTGCACCAGCCGCAGCTTTCGTGTTGATAAAAGCTGATGGTGCGCAGCGCGAACTCGACGATACAGGTCTGGTCGTCGATCACCACCACGCCGCCCGAGCCCAGCATCGAACCGGCCTTGCCCACCTGGTCGAAGTCCATGCCGATGTCGATCTCTTCGGGCAGCAGCACAGGAGTCGAAGACCCGCCCGGCACAACGGCCTTCAGCTTGCGTCCGCCGCGCACTCCGCCGGCCACTTCATAGATCATTTTCTTGAGGTTGTAGCCCATGGGCAGCTCGTAGACGCCGGGCCGCTCCACATGGCCGCTGATGCCGAACAGACGCGTGCCGCCATTGCGCGGCGAACCCACCGCAGCATAAGCCGCCGCGCCCATCTCGATGACATGGGGCACGGTGGCGATGGTCTCGGCGTTGTTAATCACAGTCGGCCCGCCGTAGAGGCCAACGACGGCAGGGAAGGGCGGCTTGATGCGCGGCACGCCCCGCTTGCCTTCCAGCGACTCCATCAGAGCCGACTCCTCGCCCACTTCGTAGGCGCCTGCGCCGGTCTGCGTAATCACCTGGAATTCGATATCGGAGCCGAAGATGTGCTTGCCGAGAAAGCCCCTGGCATGGGCATCGGCGACAGCCTCTTCCATGATTTCCAGCAGGTAGCGATATTCGCCGCGCAGGTAGATGAACCCCAGCTTCGCGCCGATGGCCAGGCCGGCGATGATCGTGCCTTCGATTACCGCGTGCGGGTCGTGCAGAAAGATCAGGTGGTCCTTGCAGGTTCCCGGTTCGCTCTCATCGCCGTTGACCAGCACGTACTTGGGCTTTTCGGATGTCCTGGGAACAAACGACCACTTCAGCCCTGCCGGAAAGCCCGCGCCGCCGCGTCCGCGCAGGCCGGAGGCCTTCATCTCGTTGATGATCCACTCCGGCCCTTGCTCCAGGCACTTCCTGACAGACTGATAGCCGCCGAGTTCGAGATAGCGGTCGATCTCGGCCGCGCCCTGGCCGAAGCGCCGGCTCACGATCTTCACTTCATCGGGATGAGAGACCAGCCTAGGCATGAGGCGCCTTTCCATCCACCAGGGCTTGGCCGCGATAGCCAGCCAGGATTCCAGGCACGTGGTCAGGCTTCAACTCTTCGTGAAAGTCGTAGTTGACTTGGATGGCCGGCGCCCAGCAGCAGGCCCCGATGCACTCGACCTCTTCGAGTGAAAACAGTCCGTCCGGCGTGACGCCCCTGGGTCCAACACCCAGTTCTTCCTGGAAGCGCTCGTAAAGCTCATATCCCCCGCGCAACATGCAACTGATGTTCGTACAGACCTGTACGTTGTACCGCCCGGCCGGCTTGAAGCGCAGCATGGAGTAATAACTCGCCACGTTGCGCACCTCCAGTTCGGTGATGCCGATCCTCCCGGCCACTTCGGCAACCGCCGCGTCGGAGAGATAGCCGATCTCGTCCTGCGCATAAAGCAGCATGGGAATCAGCGCCGAGCGTCTGACCGGGTACTTCTGGACCAGCGCGTCAAGCCGCGCCGCCAGTTTAGGCGAAAAGACGCTCATGGTTTCATTGCTCACTGCATTGACTCCCGCACACGCAAACGGACCAAACTCAATAAAACCTTCCAAAGACGATTGCCTTGATGATGTCTGCTGCAATCTGGTCAGGACGGGGCACGACGACCGGCATTCCCGGTTCTGCGATGGGACGTGCCTTGTCGCATGACGCCTCCTGGTTGCAAAAATATTCCTTGCGCGAGATCTCGTATCCGTTCGGCGGACCGCTGATTACAGCCGTCACCCTGCATCCGCCTCCCTTGATCCCGAGTCCCACCCGGCAGAGCGTGCTCGTTCCGTAGGTGAGAAAGAACTCGTCGGAGAAGCCCGGTAAGTGGTTCCGGCCAAGAAGGTCGGCCTTCCTCTTACGCAGCTCAACGTTGGCCTTGTTCATCTCCACGATGAGTTGCGCCTTCACCTTTTCAAAGAACTCACATGGATCAGATTTAAGTTGCCTGAGCCTCTCGGTGGCCAATCTGTCGGCTTCCTGTTTCTCTTTCACTATATCTGCAAGCTTTTCGTAATCGAGCACAGACAATCCCCCATTTACCTGTCAATTTCCCCCAAAACAATGTCGATGGACCCCACCACGGCCACAACGTCGGCAAGCATGCGCCCCCTGCACATGGTTTCCAGCGCCTGTAGAGTAGCAAACGTGGGATTGCGCATGTGGACGCGGTAGGGCTTGGCCGTGCCATCGGAAACCACATAGTACCCCATCTGCCCGCGGGGCGATTCAATGCCTTGATACACCTCGCCGGCAGGCACCGCAAAGCCTTCCGTCACTATCTTGAAGTGATGAATCAGCGACTCCATCTGCGTCTTCATTTTTTCGCGGTCCGGCAGCACGATCTTGGGCGCATCGGCCTTGATGGGGCCCTCCGGCATTCCGTTGAGCGCCTGCTGAATGATGCCGACGCTCTCCCGCATCTCGGTCAATCTGACTTCGTACCGCGCCCAGCAGTCGCCTTCGGTTGCGATGGGCACCTTGAATTGAAAGTTCTCATAGCCGGAGTAGGGCATATCGCGGCGCAGGTCGAAATCCACGCCGGATCCCCGCATATTCGGCCCGGTTACGCCCAGCGCAACTGCATCCGCTGCCGATAGATAGCCCACACCCTTCAAGCGATTCCTGAAGATTGGATTGCCGGTCAGCAGGTTTGAGTACTCGTCGATCTTTTCAGGAAATGTCCGGATGAATCTCTGTACGCGGTCGAAGAAATCGAGCGGTGGCTCCATGGAGAGGCCGCCAATGCGGATGTAGCTGGTCATCATCCGCTGGCCGGAGAGGCCCTCGAAGATTCTGAGAATTTCTTCCCGTTCGCGGAAGGTGTAGAGAAATACGGTCAGCGCGCCAATGTCCATGGCGTGGGTGCCCAGCCAGACCAGATGCGAATTCAGGCGCGTCAGTTCCGCCAGCAGCACCCGCAGCCACTGGGCCTTTGCGGGGATCTCAAGGCCAAGGAGCCTCTCGACGGCCAGACAGTAGCACAGGTTGTTGGCCATCGGGCTGAGGTAGTCGATGCGGTCGGTCAGCGGAACAACTTGCTGATAGAATTTGGCCTCGCAGGTCTTTTCGATTCCGGTGTGCAGGTAACCGATCTCGGGATAAAGCCGGACGACAATTTCGCCGTCGATTTCGACCACCAGCCGCAGAACCCCATGCATGGAGGGGTGCTGTGGCCCCATATTCAGCACCAGGTGCTGATCGTGCGCGCCTTCGGCCACCGGGACTTGCAGGATGGGTGCGCCAATCGTATCGGTCATTTAGCGATACCCCTCCACCGGATAGTCCTTCCGCAGCGGGTGCCCCTGCCAGTCGTCGGGCATCATGATCCGCCGCAGGTTGGGATGTCCCTCGAAGCGCACTCCGAACAGATCGAAGACCTCGCGCTCATAGAAATTGGCGCCCGGCCAAACCGCTGTGATGGACTCGACCGCCGGACTCTCGCCGTCCAGCAGCACCCGCAGGCGGATGCGCTCCTTATAAATGTGCGACAGGATGTGGTAGCTCAACTGGAAGCGCGGCGTGGATGGAAAGAGATCGACCGCCGTCACGTCCTCGAAGAAGTTGTAGCCAGCCGTCTGCAGGGTGACCGCGGCTGCGCGAATCTCTGCGGCGTCAAGAGTCAGGGTCAGTTCGCCGCGGTCGAACTTTGCGTCAAGAAGAGCCTCCGGCTGCCAGGCAAGAATCGCCTTGACCGCCATATTTCCGGCAAGCCCTTCCAGGACAGCCGTCTTGCCTATCAAATCACTCTTCTGTGACTCGCCCATGCTAGAGGTCCGCCTTGTCCTGGCTCCAGTTCAGGATACCCTTGCGAACAATGTAGTAAAGTCCTACGGCCACAAAGCCCAGGTAGACCAGCATCTCCCAGAAGCCGAAAAGAGGCCGGCCGGTGATTGCTGGCAATTTGCGGTAGATGACCGCCCAGGGCATCATGAAAACAGCTTCCACATCGAACAGGATAAACAACATGGCTACCAGGTAGAAACGTACGCTGAAGCGTGCGCGTGCATCGCCCACAGCCTCTATCCCGCACTCGTAGGCGGCCAGCTTGGTGGCCGTGTTGCGGTGCCGCCCCACGAACCACGAGGCGACCACCATACCCAGCCCGAGTCCAAACGCTGCAAGTATTTGCAGAAATAACGGTAGGTATTGCCAGTGGTAGGGAATCATCACTGTCCTGTCCAGAGAGATCTCGGGGAATTGCACTCTATACAACGAAGCCGCTCTCGCAGCCCCTTTGCAGCAAGATGCTGGATTGAGATTAGGTTTCCTGCCCGGTTCCGTCAAGGCAGCGACAAAGGTGCAAACGGTTTGCAGATCATTTCATCGTTTCATGAGACGCTTGCCTTGAATCCTTCTGACCAGTCTTCCTGGCCAAAAGCAGCATTCCCGTTGCCTTCAAGCAAGTTCAAGGGCTCGCTTTCTATTCGAGTTCAATTCAGAGTCGGAGTGGGTCAGAGCACGGATTATGTGATATAGATCACTTCTTTTCCCGAAAAGGTACGAGATGATTGAAAGTGAAATTACGGGAAACGGTACCTTCGTTATCTGATAAGTTTGGTGCAAAGTGCCGATCAGTTAGGTGAGGATAAAACCCATGGCTGCCTCCACGACCACCGGTTTCACGCTCGCGGCTTCTGCACCGGCCATCTCCACAGTCTTTGTGCGCTCCAACCGCCGCCGCCGCATCACGCCCCAGGCCGGGCGCGCGCTCGAACTCCTCGCCCACGCCATCGAATACCTCACCGACGAGTTCGTGCATCAGGGCCTGCCGCTCACTGCAAAGAGCGCGCAGTTGGAGGCTGTCCAGATGCTGATGGCGCTTAACCGGCAAATCTACTTTGAGTGCCCGGAAGTGCCGACCTTCGGTGAACGTTGCCGGGCGCTGCTGCATCTATCGGCGTAATGCTGCCCTGCGGTGAATTCGATCCTCGCGCTTGGCAACCCCGAGTTCATTGCGCCGGGTGCGGCAGGTGCTTTGGGGCGGATGCCGTTCAGCCTTTATCCCACCGCCTGCACCGTTCCCTTGCCGGCTAACTCTTCAACACGCTCCACCCAGCCCCGATCCGCCGCCACGTTCATCCCCTCCGGCTCCAGGATCACGGCGTACTCGCCCTTCTTTTCCAGGTGCAGCATCACCTTGCCCGGCCCCGGCGCTGCATCCGCCGCGCTCTTGAGGCCAACAAGCATCTCCTCCGTCGCGCTATCCAGGTTGATGCGAATCCGCAACCCTGACGGCAGCTTCACCTGCACATCATCGAGCGCCTTGATCGAACTGATTGAGATCTTGGGCGCCGCATCCTCATCACCCATCAGCACGCCGCGCACCAGGACAGGCGCTTCCATCTTCAATTGGCCCGAAAGCTTTTCATAATCCCGTGAAAAACAGATCAGGTCGATCTTGCCGCTGGCATCCTCGAGCGCTGCCTGCGCGTAGAGCTTCTGGTCGCGCTTGCTCTTCTGCACCCGTAGCCCCAGAATCATACCCGCTACCTGAATCTCGTCCGCTGAGTCCATCTGCTGGCCCCAGCGCCTCTCCGGCGGCTTGCGCTCCAACGCCTCGGCCACGGAGATTACCGAGGGCAGATTCCGCAGCTTCTCGGCATATTTGTCCAGCGGATGCCCGGAGACAAAGAATCCCAGCACCTCTTTCTCATTGGCCAGGCGCTCGCCTTCCTCCCAGTCGGCCACCTTGGGCAGGTCGTCGCCATTCCCTCCCGCCTTTGGTCCTTCATCGAAGAGCCCGAAGAGCCCGCTCTGACCTTGCGCCGCGTCCTTCTGCGCCTTCTGCGCACGTTCCATCGCCTTGTCCACGGCTGCCATCAGCGGCCCGCGCGCGCCCAGCGAGTCCAGCGCTCCGGCCTTGATCAGTGACTCGATCACCCGCTTGTTCATCACGCGAAGATCGACCTTCTCGCAGAACTCCCACAGGCTCGTGAAGCGCCCGCCCACTTCCTCGCGAGCTTTCAAAATCGACTCGATCGCGTTGCCGCCCACGTTTTTCACCGCAGCCAGGCCAAAGCGGATCGCCTCGCCATGCGGAGTAAACTGCGCGCCGGAAACCTGCACGTCCGGAGGCTCCACTGCAATTCCTATTTCCTTGCACTCGGCAATATACTTCACCACGTTTTCCGGCTTTGAAGTCTCCGAGGTCAGCAGCGCCGCCATGAACTCCACCGGATAATGCGTCTTCAGGTAACCCGTCTGGTACGAAACCAGCCCGTAGGCCGCCGAGTGCGACTTGTTGAAGCCATACCCGGCAAACTTCTCCATCTGATCGAAGACTTCCCCGGCGATGTCCTTGGGATGCCCCAGAGCAGCGGCGCCGCTCATGAAGCGGTCTCGCTGCTTGGCCATCTCCTCGGGCTTCTTCTTGCCCATTGCCCGCCGTAGAAGATCGGCTTCGCCCAGGCTGTAGCTCGCCAGCACATTGGCGATCTGCATCACCTGCTCCTGGTAGACGATGACGCCCAGCGTCTCCTTGAGCACCTTCTCCATATCCGGCAGCGCGTACTCCACCTTGCGCCGTCCCCACTTGCGCTCGATAAAGTCATCGGTCATGCCGCCCTGTATCGGCCCCGGCCGGTAGAGCGCCGTCAGCGCCGTCAGCTCCTCGATCCGCTCCGGCTTGTACCGCCGCAGCATGTCCCGCATCCCGTTCGATTCGAACTGGAACACGCCCGAGGTCAGCGCGCTCTGGAACACCTTCTTGTAGGTCTCCTCGTCGTCCAGCGGAATCGCCTCGATGTCCACTTTCTCCCCGCGGCTCTTTTCGATCAGCTTCAGGCAATCGTCAATCACCGTCAGCGTGGTCAGCCCCAGGAAGTCCATCTTCAAAAGGCCCATCTTCTCCACGGACTTCATGTCGTACGCGGTCACGATTTCGTCGTTCTTGGTCTTCGCCACCGGAACCAGTTCGGTCAGCGGTCGCGGCGCAATCACCACCGCCGATGCGTGAACTCCTGAGCCGCGCGTCAGTCCCTCCAGCTTCTTGGCCGTGTCGATCAGTTCGCGAATTTGCGCATCCGTCTCGTACGCCTTGCGCAGCTCCGGCACGTCTTTCAGAGCCTGGTCCAGCGAAATGCCCACCGTCGCCGGAACCAGCTTGGCAATCCGGTCCACGTCGCCGTACGGCATGTCCAGCGCCCGGCCGCAGTCCTTGATCGCGGCCTTGGCCGCCATGGTGTTGAACGTGATGATCTGGCTCACCTGCTCACGGCCATACTTCCGCACCACGTAATCAATCACTTCCGAGCGCCGGTTCATGCAGAAGTCCACGTCGATATCGGGCATGGACACGCGCTCCGGGTTCAGAAAGCGCTCGAACAGCAGCACGTTCTGCAGCGGATCGATATTCGTGATCCCCATCGAGTAGGCCACCAGCGAGCCGGCTCCCGAGCCGCGGCCCGGACCCACCGGAATTCCGTGGTCCTTGGCGTACTTGATAAAGTCCCACACAATCAGGAAGTAGCCCGAGTACTTCATCTGCCGGATGATGCCGATTTCGTAGTTCAGACGGGCCTCGTAGTCGGCCTGGGTCGAGCGCAGTTGGCCGCGCTGCTCCAGTTGCCGCACAGCCGTTTCCATCCGCACCTTGAAACCTTCGCGGCACACTTCCTCAAAGTAGCTGTCGATGGTGTGCCCTTCCGGCACCGCGAACTGCGGCCACGGATTGTCCACCTTGTGCAGCTTCAGTTGGCAGCGCTCGGCAATCTCCATCGTCCGCGCCAGCACGTTCGGCGAATCCGGAAACAGCCGCGCCATCTCCTCCGCGCTTTTCACAAAAAACTGGTCGCTGTCGAACTTGAAACGATTCGCGTCGTGCACCTTCGAACCGGTTTGCACGCACAGCATCACGTCGTGCGCGTGCGAGTCCTCCCCGCACAAATAGTGCGAGTCGTTGGTAGCCACCAGCGGAATCTCCAGATCCTTCTCCAGCCGGAAAAGATCGTTCTGAATCTTCCGCTCCTGTTCCAGCCCCTGGTCCTGAATCTCCAGGTAGAAGTTGCCCTTCCCGAAGATGTCCTGATACTGCAACGCCACGGCCTTGGCCTTTTCGTAGTGGCCCGCGCCCAGTTCCTCGCACAGCTCCCCGCTCAGGCATCCCGAAGAACCGATCAGCCCCCCGGCATGTTCCGCCAGAAACTGCTTGCTGATCCGCGGCTTGCGATAGAAGCCGTGCAGTGAAGCCTCTGACGTGATGCGAATCAGATTGCGGTAGCCTTCTTCGTTCTGCGCCAGCACCAGCAGGTGATTGTAGTGGTCGTTGGGCGACTCGGCGCGGTGGTCCTCGGCCTTGCAGACATAGAGTTCGCACCCCAGGATCGGCTTGATTCCCTTGGCCTTGGCCGCATCAAAGAAGTGCACCGCCCCATAGATATTCCCGTGGTCGGTCATTGCGACTGAGGTCTGCCCCAACTCGGCCACCCGGTCAACGAGCTTCTTGACGTCGCATGCCCCATCCAGTAGCGAGTACTCCGTATGCAAATGCAAATGCGTAAATTCAGCCATGGCTAACCCGATTCTAGCTGTCATCGGCATGGCGCGTGGAGCCGGAATATCTGCCGAAGAGCCATCGCTTGAGGAAAAGATGGTACAAACTCCTGCGATCATCTCTCTACTGCTTGACGTGAGACGCGACCCGTTATACTGTGAAAAAGATGATCCGGAGCTTCAAGGACGATGACACGAGGAAGCTCTTTGAGACAGGTTTTGTAAACGCTGGACAGCGATTCGTGAGGTTGCCTGCCGCAAGCTGGACCAGATCGAGACCGCCGCCAATCTGAGTGACCTGCGCCTCCCGCCCGGCAACCGGCTTGAGGCTTTGAAGAGAGACCGCGTCGGCCAGCACAGCATCCTTATCAACGATCAATACCGTATTTGCTTTGTCTGGAAGACTGACGGGGCTCACGAGGTGGAGATTGCGGACTACCATTGAGCGCACGCCAAAGGAGCGGTAATCATGACCATTGAGAGACCGGCCGCCGGATGGAATCTTCAGCGCGTCACCACGCATCCCGGCGCGATGCTGCGAGAGGAGTTTCTCATCCCGCTCGGCATCTCGCAGAACGCCCTGGCGCTCAAGATTCGCGTCCCGGCCACCCGCGTCGGCGAAATTGTCAACGGCAAACGCGCCATCACGCCCGATACCGCTCTGCGCCTGGCCCGTTTCTTTGGCAACAGCCCCGAATTCTGGCTCAATCTCCAGCAGATGCACGACCTGTCCAAAGCGCGTCTGGAACTGAAGAATACCATCGAACGCGACGTTGAAGTCTTCAACCCCCATCCACCCCGCCGTCCCGAAGGGCCGACGCGAAATGCAGAGAATTACCCCCCACAAGCGCACAATCAAAGCATGAACAAGGGCCAGAGGCCTGGATAGTGTCCGGAATGTCCCCGGTCCAATCTGTCAGGCATGTGACCGGTTTATACCCGCTGCCTACCCCCACCCCCCCTAACCTGTGGAGGCCATCTTTCCACCCTCCCATTGCTTGTAACTTGCACAAAATAAATCGATTGAAATTATTACCTGTTGACTGATCGGTAACCTCAAACCTCGGATTTTGCCTGTTTTTCAACCAAAAAGAGCGCAGTTTTAACCAGAAAAGGCCACTTTTCGCCGGCGCGGGCGCCCCTTAGCCCTCTGGCCGGAAGTCAATAGAAATTTTCGCCAACTGAAGAAAAAATAGAGTAGACTGCCTTCGAGATTCACCCAGGGAGGCCGCGCCATGTTTAATGTCGGTGACAGGGTCATGGTGATTACGGACAAGGGGGTAGCCTACGACGCCACCATCCTTGCCCGAGCCAAAGGCGATCATGGCACAGGAGCGTATAAGGTTGCCCAGCACGGCCTCGGCCCGGAACAGCTTGGGCAGTGGCATAGGGCATGCGAAATCTTCCTTCCAGAAAAGAATGAGGAAAAGCCGGACGATTCGGAGAGTTTCATGAAGGATTAGCTATACCGGTGAGCGTCCCGCCTTTACGGCAGCTCGATTGCGGAAAAGGCGGCGCGCTTGCAACCAAGGTCCTCTATCGATAAATCTTTTAGCCTCTTCGTCCATACACCGCGTATGCGCTTTGACACCCGCCTGTTCAAACTCGGAAGGCGGCTGACTGACCGGCAGGTCTCTGCTTCGCGCCGAGACAGGCAGGAAAGCATTCCGTGGCTCAACCTGGTGAGTTGCGTCACAGTATACTGTTGATTTGCACCACTAAGGTGAGAGGCGAAATGTACCTGTTTTGGCTCAGAGTTGCGGCGATCCTCTATGCGGCGGCCTCTGTGGCTGTTTTTCCCGCCGTGCTTTATGGGCTGACCCGCTGGCGCAAGACATGCGTTCACTTGGCCGGCCTGGCCTTCTTCTTCCACTTCGTGTCGGCCGTCGAAATGCTCGTCCAGGCCCATCGCTGGATGCCGGTGGGGGTGCGTGAACTCGAATCGCTGCTCGGTCTGGCTGTGGCAGCGGTCTTTTTTGTGGTCTGGTGGCTTTACGACGCAATCTCACTTGGGATCTTTGCCTTACCGATCACTTTTTTTACAGTTCTTGCGCCCTCCCTGGGTCCGGACAGGTTCACGTTTCCCTCACAGGGAGTGCGCACCAGTTGGCTGGTAGCGCACATTGTGGCGTTGCTGGCCGCCTATGTGGCTCTCGGTTTCAGTCTTTTGGCCTCGATGCTCTACCTTGCCCAGGAGCGCCGCATCAAGCGCAAGCGCAAACCCGGCGAGGACTCCTGGTGGCTCCCATTGGACTGGCTGCCGCCTCTCGACACTTTGGAGCGCATTGCCCACGCAACGCTGGAGTTTGGTTTTCCCTGCATGACGGTTGGCTTGGTCCTCGGCGTGATTCTGGTGCAGGAGACTGCCCTCGGCGCAGCCTACTTCCTTGACCCCAAGGTCATTGCTTCCTTCATCTTGTGGGCGGTTTACGTCACACTTCTTTTGGTTCGGCGCAGCGCCGGGCTGCGCGGGCGCCGGGCTGCCTATCTCTCCGGCGCTGTCTTTCTGGTGATGCTGGGCGTTCTGGCGGCCAATGTCTTCAGCCAAGTGCACAGGTACGGTCCGCGATGAGCATCACCCTCATTGGCATCAACCACAAGACCGCGCCCATCGAGGTGCGCGAGCGCATCGCTATCTCTCGTGACGACCTGGCGGAGGCCACGCGCGCCTTGGCCGCCGTGCCCGGCGTTACCGAGTGCATGATTGTGTCCACCTGCAACCGTGTCGAACTTCTGGCCGCCGTCGAGCCGCCTGAGGCGGATCTGACCTCCTTTTTGCATCGCCACTTTGGCCTGGACCCGGAGCTGCTGGCCCCGCATCTCTACGAACACCGCGACCAGGATGCCGTGCGTCATCTCTTCCGCGTGGCGGCCAGTCTGGACTCGATGGTGGTGGGTGAGCCGCAGATTCTGGGACAGGTGAAAGAGGCCTTCGCGGTGGCGCGCGCCTCGGGCACCGTGGCAGGCCAGCTCGAACACCTGCTGCAGAGCGCATTTGCCGCCGCCAAGAAGGTCCGCACCGAGACCGAGATCGGCTCGAACTCAGTCTCCATCGCCTCAGTGGCCGTGGAACTCGCGCGGAAGATTTTTGGATCGCTGCAAGGCCGCACGGTTTTCCTGGTGGGCGCCGGGAAGATGAGCGAGCTGGCTGCCCGGCATCTGGTTCAGCAGGGCGCGGGGGCCATTCTGGTGACCAACCGGACGCTGGAGCGAGCGCGGCGGATGGCGGAGGCATTTCAGGGGAAAACAATCCCATTTGAGCAGATTTATGAGGCGGCCAGCCAGGCTGACATTGTGATCAGCTCGACGGGCGCGCCGCATCCCATCTTCCGCCGCGAACATGGCCTGGCATTTCTGCATCGCCGCCGTAACCGGCCAATGTTTTTTATCGATATTGCGGTACCTCGCGATGTTGCTCCGGAGATGGGCAAGCTGGAGGGCATCTTTGTCTACGACATCGACGACCTGCAGCAGGTGGCTGCTGCGCATATGGCGGAACGCAGCCGGGAGGCGAGCGACGCCGAAACGCTGATCGAGGGCGAGGTCGAGCGGTTCCACCTTAAGCAGCGCACTGTGAACGTGGCTCCGGCCATTGTGGCGCTGCAACAGCAAGCCGAGGAGATTCGCCAGGCAGAGCTCAAGCGCGCGCAGGCCCGGCTGGGTTCGCTGAGCGCGGAGCAGGTTGCTGTAGTTGAGGCGCTGACGCGCGGGCTGGTAAACAAGTTTCTCCATCCGCCGATGCAGGCGCTGAAGCAGGCTGCCCGCGAGAACGATGCGGCGCGTCTGGGAGCGCTTTGTGAGACGTGGTCGCTGCCTGTGGGGAACGGCCAGGGAACCGAACAGGACGGCGCTACGGCAGAGAATCGAGCAGATGGCCAGAACTCTGAAACAGAGAAGGCCGAGGGAACGCAAGTGAGCGGGACCAGCGAAGTGGGGCGCCAATGAACCTGCGCATCGGAAGCCGCGGCTCGCAGTTGGCCTTGTGGCAGGCGAACCACATTGCAGAGCTGCTCCGCGGCCAGGGCCACACTGTCGCAATTGAGATCATCAAGACGACCGGAGACCGGCTGCAAGAGGTGACGTTCGCGCAAGTCGGCTCCAAGGGGATGTTTACCAAAGAGATCGAAGAAGCGTTGGCCGAGGGCCGCGTAGACCTGGCTGTGCACTCGCTTAAGGATTTGCCCACCGAGTTGCCGGAACCTTTTGCGCTGGCGGCGACGCCCAAGCGCGTGGACCCGAGGGATGTGTTCGTAGCTGTGAAGTTTGAGAATCTTCGTGCGTTGCCTCAGGGGGCCCGCGTGGGCACCAGCAGCCAGAGGCGGCGGGCGCAGTTGAAGGCGCTCAGGGCGGACATCGAGGCGATCGAGTTTCGAGGCAACGTGGACACACGCCTGCGCAAGCTGGCCGAGGGGCAGGTGCACGCAATTCTGCTGGCTGCGGCCGGCCTGGATCGCCTCGATAAGACCGAATGGGTCCGCGAACGTCTGGAGCCGAATGAGTTTTGCCCGTCGGCTGGCCAGGGAGCGCTGGGCATCGAGACCCGCAAGGACGATGCGGCGACGATTGCGGCGGTTGGGTTCCTTGACCACACGGCAACTCGCTTTGCCGTGACTGCCGAGCGGGCAGCTTTGGCGGCCCTGGGCGGAGGCTGCCAGGTGCCCATCGGCATTCACTGTAGACAGGGTTTGGACGGGAAGGATGGAGACGGACCCGCGTTGTGTAATGAGGTTTTTGGCGTTGTCGCCGCTCCAGAGACAGGAAAGGCCGTGCGCGTTTATCTTCGCGCTTCTCGAGCCGGTGCGGACGCAACGGAACTGGGGCGCCTCGTGGCGCAAAAGCTGATCGAAGCTGGGGCTGGTCCGCTTCTGGCGACCGTGGACGGGGGCTTGCTGTGAACTCGCTTCCGCTGGCCGGACGGAGTGTTCTGGTGACCCGCGCTGCGCATCAGGCTGGCAAGCTGAGCGAAGGACTGAGCGCACTGGGCGCGGTGCCGGTCGAGGTTCCGGTGCTGGAGATTAGGCCGCCGGAGAGCTTTGAGCCGCTCGACACAGCTCTGCGACAGCTTGACAGCTATGATTGGCTGATTCTGACCAGCGCCAATGCGGTACGTGCTCTTGCTGAGCGGGCGGCGGCGTTGGGCAGTCAGCTGGCCCAGCCGGCCCGGTTGAAGGTGGCGGCCATCGGGGAAGCAACGGCCGCGGCTGTGCACAAGGTTGGATTGCAACCTGACTTTATCCCGGATTTCTACGTGGCAGAGAGTCTAGTGGAGGGGTTATTGGCGCGGGCTGCGGGGCAGAGAATTCTGCTGGCGCGAGCCGCCGTTGCACGGGACGTGATTCCCGAGGCACTGCGCGCGGCAGGCGCTGAGGTTGAGGTGGTGGACGCATACCGGAACGTCCTGCCCGAGGCCGCGCCGGAGCAGTTGCGCCGGGCGGTCGTGGGAGGACTGGATGCGGTCACTTTCACCAGTTCATCGAGCGCAACGCATCTGGCCGAGGCTGCGCGCGCGGCTGGAGTCGCGTGGCCATTCGCTGGGGTTTCAGCAGTTTCTATCGGGGGGATTACCAGCCAGACGCTGCGCGAGCTGGGCTGGCCGCCCGCTGCCGAGGCTGATCCCTCCGACATTCCGGGGCTGATTGCGGCGGTGGTGCTCGTTCTGACTCCCTCCAACTCAGAAGCCATTCTGACGGCTCGACTCAGGCTAACGCCCGCTACGCAGGAGTCGCTGCGTATGGAGTTGGACAACGCGCCGGCCTTTGCGGCTCTGTTGGGGGCGTCGCTGCCTGAGGACTGGCCCCCCGGCGAGTATGACCGCAATGCGATTCAATTCTTTCTTGAGAAGATGATCGAGGGTGGGAAGGAAGCGGTTGGCTGGTATGGCTGGTACGCAATTCTCCAAGGCCGAGAACCGGCTGCTCTGGTTGGCTGCGGCGGCTACCTGGGTCCGCCGGACGAGGATGGCTGCGTGGAGATTGGCTACTCCATCTGCGAGCAGTGGAGAGGTCAGGGGCTGGCCAAGGAACTTGTTCAAGCTCTCGTGGACCGCGCATGGACGCGAGGCGCAAGGAAGATAGTGGCCCACACCACCGAGGCCAATCCAGCCTCCATCGCGGTTTTGCATCGTTGCGGATTTAAGCAGGCGCCCGGCTTAGATCAAGGCCAGTTGCTCTTCGAGATTGCCTGCCCGTCGTAGCGTTCGCTGGATAGTGCGCAAATCCCGCTGACCGGCTAACTCCGCCACGTCTTGTCTTTTGAAGTGCAAAGCTGCTCCAGGTTGCAGCGCTCGCACTTCGGTTTGCGGGCCTCGCAGACTAGGCGGCCATGGTGGATGATCTGATGGGAGAAACCAATCCAGCGGCTTTGCGGCAGAATGTGCATCAACTCCTGTTCCACTTTTTGCGGCGTATCGCCTTTGGCCAACTCCAGGCGCCGCGCGATGCGGAAGACGTGCGTATCCACCACCACGCCCTCAGCTTTGCCGAACGCGACGCCGAGAACGACGTTGGCCGTCTTGCGGGCTGCGCCGGGGATGGTGATTAACTCAGCGAGGGTTTGCGGGACCTGCCCGCCGAAATCCTCAACCACCTTGCGCGCCGCGTTCTGAATCGATTTGGCTTTGTTGTGGTAGAAGCCGGTGGTGCGAATGAGGGCTTCGAGCTGGGGCAAGGCAGCCTTGGCCATCGCCGCCGGGGTAGGGAAGCGGCGGAATAACTCAGGAGTGACCATGTTCACGCGCACGTCGGTGCACTGCGCGGAGAGAATCGTCGCCACCAGCAGCTCCCAGGGTGAGCGGTGGGTGAGCGCACACTCGACGGCGGGGTAGGCTTCATCGAGTGCTTTGAGGATGGCGGCGATGCGCTCCGGAGCCAGGCTGCCGCGTGGCGTGCGGTCCCTGACGGGCGCTTTGGGTTGCTTCTTCGCGGCGGTCTTGACGGAAAGCCTGGATGCGGGCATCGTATGGAGCTTCGTTGTTTAGAGAGCTAAGGCATTTTCAGCGTTCTTGTAATTGTGCTTCGTGGTATCTCACCATAACCGTAAATACAAGAACGCGGCGAGGGCGGGATACCACTGAACTTACACCAGGATTACGGCTTGGCTTGAGCGCCCAGCCACTGTTTCAGCTTCGGCTCCTGAAGCATGCGCATCTCGATGCAGCCGTCAATGCCCTCGATGGCGTGTTTGAGAGCCTGGTCCGCTGCGGCGACCTTGTGTTCGGCGAAGAACTGTTTGACGCTGTCGCGGTCCTCTTCGGAGCAGAAGGTGCCGGTGGAACTGACCAGAGCGTTGCCCAATTCAGGAGTCAACAGGGCGTGAACGGTCTCCCAGTGGTCCTGGATGTACTTCCAGGCAAGCTCGCGTGTTGCATCGATCTGCAGCGCGATGGCGAACTGAATGGCGGCGTCCTGGTTGCGGACCTTGCTGGTGACGGCGTAGTCGAGGGCGCGCCGGGCCAGAGCGGGATCAGCGAATTGCGGGAGCAGCCGGAGGGCATTCTCCTGAATCTCCGGGTTGGTGGAGGTTTCGTACACCTTTTGCAATTGGTCGAAGAGTGCGGCGTCGCCATTCCGAGCGGAGATGACCAGTGCGGTCTGGCCCAGCGTGGCATCGACCGAGCCGGGATCGGCCAGAAACTTCTCTGCAAGCTGGAGAGCTTGGGCGATGACGGCGGGGTCCTTGCCGTAGTAGCCGAGGATGCTGAAGAGTTCAGAACGCAACTCACGGGTGTTGGCCGAGTCGGTATCCGCGGGCGGCGATAGTCTGGCGTACTCCGGTGCAAAGGTCTTGCGAATCCAGGCCGAGATCGCGGCCTTCTCTTCAGGGGTAGCGGCAACCCTGGCGAATATCGTGCGAACGCCTTCCGCTGCCTCGTCGATCACTTCGGCTCCGGGATCGGATTTGACCGCAGCCACAAGGTCCAGGTAGTCGCCGGCTGTGGCTTTGTTGGCGCGGACCTGCGCCCACTCGTCACCGATGAGGCTGATGCGCTCAGAGGGGGTGAGGGTTGTTTCCACCTGGGAGACAAGGGCCGCATAAATGCTGGGCGGATAAGCGCTGCGATAGTAGCCCTTGCCACCGGCATTGGCAAAGAAAAGGCCGCCGGCGGGCGCTTTCAACGCAGAGTCAGCGGGCGAAATGAGCTGGCAGTCCTCACCGGACGCCGTCTTGAAGCAGACGGGGAAAGTCCACTTCTGCGCGGGGTCGGGCTGGATGCTGGGGCTCATGAAGAAGCGCTTTTGCGCGACAGCGACCTGGCCGTTGGCCGGTTCGGAGAATGTAAGAATCGGCTCGCCAGGCTGGGAGACAAGGCTCTCCATGATCTTGTTCACCGGCTTGTGGCTGGTTGTGGTCTGGGCTCCCCAGAAATCTTCGGCGGTGGCATTTGCGTAGAGGTGGGCGGCCAGATAATTGTGCACGCCTTGGCGGAAGGTCTCCTCGCCAAGGTAATTTTCGACTGTCAACAGCACATCGCTGGCCTTGCCGTAGGAGATGCCATCGAACATCTGTTCGATCTCTTCGCGGGTCTCGGCTTTGGCGCGGATGGCGCGCGTGGTGGGCTGGGCGTCGAGATCAAGCGTTCCATCGAGACCGGAGATCACGGTCTGGTCGATGTTCCACTCTGGATGCATGTGGGCAACCGCCTTGTTTTCCATCCAGGTGGCAAAGCCTTCGTTGAGCCAGATGTTGTCCCACCACTGCATGGTGACCAGATCGCCGAACCACTGGTGGGCCATTTCGTGTGCGATGACCAGGGCCACTTCCTTCTTGGCGCCGACGGAGGCCGTGCCGGGATCGAGGAGCAGGTCTGTTTCGCGATAGGTGATGGCGCCGAAGTTCTCCATGGCGCCGGCTTCAAAGTCCGGCAGGCCGATAAGGTCGAGCTTCTTGAGCGGGTAGGGAATGCCAAAGTAGGTATTGTAGTAGTGGAGCACGTACTTGGCTACTTCGACGCCGTAGGGCGTGAGGGCTACCTTATCCGGAGTGGAGCAGACACGAATGGCCACGCCGTCGGATTCGCCCGCGGTGCACTGGAAGTCACCGACCAGGAAGGCGACCAGATAGGTGGACATCTTCGGGGTGGTCAGAAACTTGAGAGTGTGCTTGCCCGCGATGGGGCCGGGAGTGTCCGAGACGATCGGTCCGTTGGAGATGCCAGTGTCGGCGCTGTCGATGACCAGCGAAACGTCATAGGTAGCCTTGAAGGCCGGTTCGTCGAAGCAGGGGAAGGCGCGGCGTGCGTCAGTGGACTCGAACTGCGTGACGGCGTAGTTGCGCTTGGCGGTCTTTGAGAGATAGAAACCACGCAGTTGATTATTCAGAATGCCGGTGTAGTGTATTGCCAGCGTTGCCTTGCCCGCAGACAGCTTTTCAGGAAAGGTGAAGGTGGCCTGTTCCTTCTCGTTATTGAGAGCTACTGTAGCCTTTTGCTGCTTGCCTCCGGCGGTTACGGTCACGCTCTCAAAGGCGATCTCGGCGGCGTTCAGAGTGATCGAATTCATCGGCTCGGCAAGGGTCAGATCGATGGACTCGACGCCGGAGAAGGTTGCGGCTTTGAGATCGGGCGCAAGGGTGAGCGTATAGCTTTCAGGGCGTACGGTCTGGGGGAGCCGCTGGGCGCACAGTGCGCCCGTGGACACAAGGAATGCACTGACAAGCAGACCAGAGGATAGAAATGCACGAACAATCAATGGGACGGAACCGCGAACCTTCATAGTATTCTCCAACGGTTGAATGATACTGAATTACGCGCAGCATGTTTCCAAAAAAATAGCAGATGGCGGTTCTACCCCTCAGGGGCTAATATTTGCGTTGATTCTGAGGGCATTATGCGAGGAAATGAGACCCCCGCTTCCCTCAGAATCGAGCTATTGCGCCACTCTCAGGATTTGCCGCTCTAGACGATCTTCTTTTTGTCTGGCAGCAGCGATTCAAGCAAGAGAAGGCAGGCGCCGGTGACGACGGCCGAATCGGCGATGTTGAAGTCGGGCCAGTGGTAGGTGAAGATGTGAACCTCAATGAAGTCCACCACCGAGCCGTAGGCGATGCGATCATGAACGTTGCCCAATGCTCCGGCAAAGACCAGCGCAAGTGCAAAAGTGGTGAGCGTGAAGCGGTTGCCGAGGCGGAACATCAATGCCAGAACGACGAGCGCGGCCAGCGAAGAAAAACAGATCAGACCCCAGCGAACCACATTGGGCGAGGCGGAGTTGGCGAAGAGCGAGAAGGCCGCGCCCTCGTTGGTCCAGTGAGTGATGCGCAGGAAATGGGGAATGACGGGAATGGCTCCGCCCATGGGGATGCGCAGGGTAACCCAAGTCTTGGTCAGGCGGTCCAGAAAGATGACCACGGCGGAGATGAGCAGCAGCCAGTGCAGGCTGCGGGGTGCGGCGAATTTCATTGGGCTTCCTTGGGAACAGGACGGTTGGGGTTCAAGGTTTCCCACCCTGGCCGCAAAAAACGCGGCCAGGGCGAGGCACCCAATCTATGTGGCTTGGGGCGGAGCAATCTGCATTTCGGTGAGCGCGTCGGCGCAGCGGGTGCAGACGTTCTGCCAGATACCGTAGTTCGAGACTTCAGGCATGAAGTTCCAGCAGCGGGCGCACTTGGTTCCAGACGCCGGCAGGGCGGAAACCTGCAACCCAGGACCTTCGACCACTGTTACGCCGGAGACGTTGACGATCTCTTTGAGGCCGGCAGCGTGGCGCTTGAGCAACGCAAGTTGCTCTCCGGAAGCGGCGATCTCAAGCTCAGCTTCCAGCCCCTTGCCGATGCGCTTTGCCTGGCGAGCTTCTTCCAGCACACGCAAGGCCTGATCGCGGATCTCGAAGATTTGCTTCCACTCATCGAGCAGCGGTGCGGGGTCTTCAGAGAACACCTCTGCCGGGGCAGGGAATTGAGCAAGGTGGACGCTGGCTTCCCTGCCTTCGACCTTGGGTAGATACTCCCAAACTTCGTCGGCGGTGAAGCTGAGGATGGGCGCAACCAGGCGAACAAGCGCCTCAGTGATCTGCCAGAGAACCGTCTGCGCGGAGCGTCGCTGGCGGCTCGTGGGCGCGAAGGTGTACATGCGATCCTTGAGCACGTCAAGGTAGAACGAACTGAGATCGACGATGGCGAACTCATTGACCGCGTGGTAGACGCGATGGAACTCGAAGGCCGCGTACCAGTCGCATACTTTTTCAGTGAGGTCGCGGGTGCGGGCCAGCATGTAACGATCGAGCGGCAGAAGTTCGGCCTCGGCAACGCGGTCGCGTAAGGGATCGAAGCCGTTCAGGTTGCCCAGCAGGAAGCGGAAGGTGTTGCGCAGCTTGCGGTAGATGTCGGCGCAGCGCTGCATCAGATTCTCGCTCGCGGCCATGTCTTCGCGGAAGTCAACGGAGGCCACCCAGAGGCGGACGATCTCGCCGCCCATGCGATTGGCAATGTCTACCGGGTCCACGCCGTTGCCCAGCGACTTGGACATGGCGCGGCCCTGCTCGTCCAGAGTCCAGCCGGCGGTGGCGACGTGCGAGTACGGCGCGCGTCCGCGCAAAGCCACCGAGGTCAGCAGGGAAGAGTGGAACCATCCACGGTGCTGGTCGCCGCCTTCGAGATAAAGGCACTTCGTGCCGTTACCGTTTTGGAAATCCGCATAGGCTGCTTTGAGATCAGGATCGCTCTCGGCCACGGCAAACCAGCTTGTTCCGGAGTCGAACCAGACATCGAGAATGTCGGTTTCCTTGCGAAACTCCTTGCCGCCACAGTGGGAGCAGGAGGCGTTGGCCGGGAGCAAGGCTGCCGTCTCGGTGGTGTGCCAGGCTTCGGCGCCCTCGCGCTCAAACAGATCAATAATCTGCCGGTTGAGCGCAGGATCGAGGATCGGCTGGTTGCATTTTTCGCACATGAAGACGGCGATAGGCACGCCCCAGATACGCTGGCGGCTGATGCACCAGTCGGGGCGTGTGGCGATCATGTTGGTGATGCGCTCCTTGCCCCAGGCCGGATCCCAAACCACTTTGTCGATCTCTTCAATGGCCACCTGGCGGAAGGTAGCTTCGGAGCCATCGGCGCGCTTGACAGGAGTTTCCATACCGATGAACCACTGCTCAGTGGCGCGGTAGATAACCGGATGATGGCAACGCCAGCAGTGCGGGTAAGAGTGTTCCAGGTCGCGGCTGGCCAAGAGTGCGCCACGCTCTTCAAGCATGGCCAGAACGACAGGATTTGCAGCCCACACTTTCATGCCGTCAAAGGCGGGTGGGGAGGCCAGGTTCCAGGCACTGGGGTCCACATGAACGCGACCGACGGCGTCGACGCGGCAGGTAGGGTCAATGCCGTAGCGGACGCCGGTGTAGAAGTCGTCTGCGCCATGCGCTGGAGCTGTGTGAACCGCGCCGGTGCCGGTGTCGGAGGTGACATACGTGGCCAGCACTCCCAGAACGCTGCGATCAAGGAACGGGTGCTGGAAGGTAACACGTTCGAGGACGCTCCCCTTGAAGCGCGCCAGTTCGACGGGCGCATCCAGTTTGCAGGCTGTGACGACTGAGGCGGCAAGTTCGGCGGCGACAATGTAAACCTGCTCGCCAGCTTGCAGAGCCACGTATTCGAAGTCGGGATGGAAGGCCACGGCCATGGACGCGGGCAGGGTCCAGGGAGTGGTGGTCCAGATGATAGTAGAAACCTGTTTGCCAGCCAGAGCTGGATCAATCGCCGCCGGATCTGACGTGAGCCGATAGCGCACGTAGATAGAGGGGCTGGTGTGCATGTCGTACTCGACCTCGGCCTCGGCCAGGGCGGTACGGTCGTGGATGCACCAGTAGACCGGCTTAAGGCCGCGGTAGACGAAACCTTTTTCGAGGAAGCCGTAGAAAGCCTCCAGGGTGCGCGCCTCGTAGTCGCGAGCCATGGTCTTGTAGGGCTTGTCCCAGCGTCCGAAGCAGCCGATGCGCTCAAACTGCGAGGTTTGCAGGTCAACGTACTTCTGTGCGTAGGCGCGACAGGCTTCGAGTACGGCGGGCGCGGGCATTTCCAGCTTCTTGTGGCCCAAATGCTCGTCCACCTTGATCTCGATGGGCAGGCCGTGGCAGTCGTAGCCGGGAACGTAGGGAGCGTCGAAGCCGGCCATGGTCTTGGACTTGACCACAAAATCTTTCAGCCCCTTATTGAGCGCGTGGCCCAGGTGGATGGGACCGTTGGCGTAGGGGGGGCCGTCATGCAGAATGTAGGCGGGTCGGCCGGCGCCAGCCTTGCGCAGCTTTTCATAGAGACCAAGCTTGGCCCAATGAGCCAGTCTATGTGGCTCATTCTGCGGTAGATTCGCTTTCATCGGGAAGGCTGTTTGGGGTAAGGTAAGGGTCGCCTTCAATTCCGGTGCTGAGGACATCGTCACTCCCTGGATGCTGCAAAGTTGTTCATTGATAGTCTAAATCGCGAGGCAAGGAAATTTTCGGTAACAACCACGCTCGCGAGTCGTCTATTGTTTATGGGAAGTGTATCCACGCCGGAATATGAGAGCCTGGAGGGGAGCGCCCTGCACGGCAAGACAGAGGCAGGCACGTTCGAGCATAATGGAAGCACGGGCCGGGACGGGGAGACAGATCAGTTCGGGCGCTCAGGGGCAATAGAACCAGCATCGATTATGGCAAACGACCTGCTCATCCAGTCAGACACGGAATCCCAAGCCGCCGCTGCCCTTGTAACCAGCTGCGAACTCGACGTCACGTTCGGCTTTCCCGTTGAGGAAAAGCCCATCTGGGTAGACCTCTACGAGAGTGTCCGGGACGTCTTTTTCCCAACCAAGCTGCCGCCGCTGGAGCTGACCTCGACGCCGATTCCTGTACCGGACCGGATGGCGGTCAAGCCCAATCCCTGGGCTATCGGCCTCGCGACGTCCTTCAATGTTGGGCTTCTGGCGTTGCTGCTCACTCTCGGAGTGAAGACTTACATCAACAACAAGGCGAAGCAGAATCTGACAGCAACACCGATCGAGCTTACGGATTTCAAGGCTCCCAAAAAAGCCAATGACGCAGGCGGCGGAGGCGGCAGCCACGACAATATCGAAGCAATCAAGGGGAAGATTCCCCCGCGGATGAAGGCGATGGATGTAACTCCCAAGTTGGAGCAGCCGCCTTTGCCCTCCATCGATGTGCAGAAGGATATTGTTATCCCCGACAACCCCATGCTGCCGAACTTCGGCATGTCGAAATCCGCCAATGTGAAACTGGCTTCGGGAGGAAACGGCTCTGGCATGGGCCTGGGTTCAGGCAACGGAAACGGATACGGACCGGGCTCCGGCGGGAATATCGGCGGCGGACTCTACCAGATCGGCGGGGGCGTTTCGGCTCCGGTGCTTTTGTATAAAGTCGATCCGGAGTTCTCCGAGGAGGCGCGCCGGGCCAAGTATCAGGGCGTTTGCATCGTCTCGATCATCGTCGATGTGCATGGCAATCCTCAGAACCCGCGCGTTGTGCGGCCGCTGGGCATGGGGCTGGACGAAAAGGCCATCGAAGCAGTGATGAAAGACAAGTTCAAGCCGGCCATGAAGGACGGCAAGACGCCCGTCCCGGTCCAGATGAATGTCGAGATCGACTTCCGCATCTACTAGCGGAATGAGGCGGTTGCAGCAAGGAGGGCGAAGCGCTTGAGCGCTTCGCCTTTTCATTCCCGGAGCAAAACCAGCTAAATCGAGTTATCTGAAAGCAATACGGGCTCCAGTGTGATAGTCTTCGCTGTTTGAAGTCTTTGAATGTGAGAGAAAAGATGGGTCGAATTCGGAAGGGAGCGGCGGTGAGGCAAGTACGGAAGTTGGGAGTGATTTCAGGGTGGCTGATAGGGCTGATATTGGCCGTGGGCATGGCGCGGATGGCCCCTGCGCAGGCGGATTACCCTTTCCGGGATACCAGCCTGGCCGATGACCAGCGCATTGCGGACTTGCTGGCGAGGTTGACGATCAAAGAGAAGATCGAACTGATGTCGGACCATCCGAAGTATCCCCGGCTGGGGCTGGCTTTTTCTGGGCAGGTGGAGGGGCTGCACGGGCTGGCTCTGGGCGGGCCGGGCGGTTGGGGTGGCAAGGATAAGCAGCCGCTGCCAACCACCACCTTTCCGCAGGAAAAAGGGCTTGGCGCCACATGGGACCCGGAGTTGCTCAAGAAGATTGCCACCTTGGAAGGCTACGAGGCCCGCTACGACTATCAGAGCAAGAAATACGACCGGGGCGGAGTGGTGGTGCGTGCGCCCAACGCCGACCTCAGCCGCGACCCGCGCTGGGGGCGGACTGAGGAGTCGTATGGCGAGGACCCGTTCCTGGTGGGAACGATGACCGTGGCCTTTGCGCAGGGATTGCAAGGGCCCGATCCAAAGCACTGGCAGGCAGCCTCGCTGATGAAGCATTTTCTGGCCAATGAAAACGAGGATGGACGATCATTTACCTCCTCGAATTTCGATGAACGGCTCTTCCGCGAGTACTACTCGGTGCCCTTCCGCATGGGCTTTGAGCAGGGTGGTTCGCGCGCGGTGATGGCCTCGTATAACTCCTGGAACGGCACGCCGATGCTGATTCATCCGGTGTTGAAGAACGTGATGGTAAAGGAGTGGGGCAACGACGGGCTGATCTGCTCCGACGGCGGCGCTCTGGGGCTGCTGATTACCGACCACAAAAGTTTTCCCGACAAAGAGCAGGGCGTGGCTGCGGCGGTGAAGGCCGGGGTGAATCACTTTCTCGACGACTACAAGGATGACCTGGCCAAGGCGCTCAAGGACCACCTGCTGACAGAGGCGGATATGGACGCCTCACTGAAGAACCTGCTGCGCCTCTACCTGCGTTTAGGCGAGTTTGATCCGCTTGGGGCAGACCCCTACGCGAAGATCGGCCGTGACGGCGAGCTTCCGCCGTGGGAACGCGAGTCCAGCAGGGAACTGGTGCGGATGGCGACCGACGAGTCGATTGTGCTGCTGAAGAACGAAGCCGGCACGCTGCCGCTTGACCGCAGCAAGCTGAAGTCTATAGCCGTGATCGGTCCCTGGGCCGACCAGGTTCTGCTTGACTGGTACAGTGGAACCCCGCCCTACGCTATCAGCGCGCTGGAAGGGATTCGCAACGGTGCGGGCAAGGATGTAAAGGTGCTTTACAACGACGGTTCAAATGCGGGCCGGGCCGCGGCGCTGGCCGCCAAGGCCGATGTAGCGATCGTGGTGGTTGGCAACCACCCGGAGTGCAACGCCGGATGGGCTATCTGCCCCACTCCCTCCAACGGCAAAGAAGGTGTGGATCGCAAGACCATCGTTCTGGAGCAGGAAGAACTGGTAAAGAAGGTCTTCGCAGCCAATCCACGGACCATCGAAGTGTTGCGGGCCAGCTTTCCCTATGCGATCGTCTGGAGCCAGAAGAATCTACCAGCCATTGTGCACATGACCCACAACAGTCAGGAGGAGGGCAACGGACTGGCCGATGTGCTGTTTGGCGACTATTCACCGGCCGGCCGCCTCACCCAGACCTGGCCCACGGGCGACGCGCAATTGCTGCCCATTCTGGACTACAACCTGTTGCATGGGCGCACATATCTCTACAGCAAGGACAAGCCGCTGTATCCCTTCGGCTATGGGCTCAGCTATACGAGTTTTGCCTACGAGACGCTGAAGCTGAGCACGCCCACGGTGGCAGCGGATGGCAGCGTCCAAGTTAGCGTGAAAGTAAGGAATACGGGCAAGCGGGCAGGCGACGAGGTGGTGCAACTTTACGTGCAGCATTTAGGCTCGGCGGTCGTTCGTCCGAAGCTGGAGCTGAAGGGATTCAAGCGTGTGAGGATCGAGGCCGGAGCGGAGCGCGAGGTGACGCTGGAGCTGAAACCGCGCGATCTGGCCTATTGGGATGCGGCGCTTCACGCCTGGAGAGTGGAAGAGGAACAAGTGCGCGTTCTGGTGGGCGGCGCGAGCAACAAGCTCCCTGTGCAAGCAACGTTGGCGATCGTAAGCAGCCAGGAGTTCAAACCGTAGTGACAATACCGCAGAGGCTAATACGCGGAGACAAGGCAGAGGCTGTTGCGACCGGCAACGGCCTTTGCCTTGTCTGGATGATGATGTGTGGAAAACTTGGCGGGGATGTATGGTGCGCCCGGAGAGATTCGAACTCCCGACCTACTGATTCGTAGTCAGTCGCTCTATCCAGCTGAGCTACGGGCGCACACGGTTGGTTTCACGCGAAACCATAGACAGAATATCAGGGTTCTGCGGGCGGCGCAATTCGGCGAGATTCAGGTTGCGGGCGCTTGCTCCGGGGCCGGCGTCTGCGAAATCGGGGCCAATTTCGCATCGATCTCCAAACCTGCCTGACGGACCAGACGGGCGACGGCCGCGGCGTTGAGCCGGGTGGCGTCATATTCCACGCGCAGGGTGCCTTCGGCGCGGTCGAAGCTGAACCGGCGTATGCCGTAGACCTGGCGGATATTGGCCAGCGCTTGGGCCACCGGTTCAAAACTCGAGGGTGGCGTGGCGCAGCGAAAGAGAATCTCAACCGTGGTCATAGGGGAATGATAGCAAGAATCTACAGGCTCTTGAGGTAGGCGCGAATCTCCGGGCTGGTCCAGTCCTGAGCGCCGATAAACTTGCGCCGAATGACCCCTTGGCGGTCGATGACGTAGGTTTCCGGCCACATCTCGGAGTGGTAGAGGCTGGCGGCCTTCTGGGCGGGGTCGCGAACGGTGATCAAGTCAATGTGACGGCGGGCGAGGAAGCTGTTGTATGCCTCCTGGTCATCGTCGATGCTGACAGCTACGACCGCCAGGCTGGGCTGGTCATGATGAAGCTCAAGCAGCGAGGGCATCTCCTGGACGCAAGGTGCGCACCAACTGGCCCAGAAGTTGAGCAGGACCACGCGGCCGCGGTAGCCGCCCAGGTGAACGGTGGTGGCGCCGTCTGAGACAGTGAAATCGGGAGCTGCCTGGCCGGTCTGGGCTGGATGGGCGCCGCGGTCGCAGCCGGGCGCGCAGGCCAACAGCAGAAGGAAAAGGAGAGAGAGAAACCGAGGGAGCCGCACATCCTTATAATAACGAGCGAAAGACCGCGACGAAAGGGCAGGGACGGATGGAGAACGAGAGGCAACACGCGAACGATGCGGCTGAAGAAGGCGGATTCAAACCGGTGAACCACCCCACGGACCAAGACCCGTCCATGGTGACCCCGGTACTCGGACTATCCGATGAGCCTGTGTCGGCGGTGGCACGCTGGGATGCGGTTCCGCGCGCACTCTTCAACCAGCCCGAGCCGGAAGAATTGCTGGAGTTGACCGTGATTGTTCCGGCGCGCAACGAGGAAGACTGCCTGGGCGTCTGCCTAGAGTCGCTGGTGAGCCAATCCGAGGAGGTCTTCGAGCTGGGCCGGGACTGGGAGCTAATTGTGGTGGACGACCACTCCACCGACCGCACCGCGGAGATTGCGCGCGGCTTTGCCGGCGTCACCGTGATCGAGGCGGACAAGCTGGAGGCAGGCTGGACCGGCAAGAACAACGCGCTCTGGACGGCTGCCAAGCGGGCGCGGGGACGCTGGCTGCTCTTTACCGATGCGGATACCGTCCACGAACCGGGAAATCTACACCGGGCGATGCATGAGGCTGTCCGTCACAGGGCAGGTATGTTGAGCTACTCGCCGCGGCAGATTGTCCACGGGCTTTGGCAGCGGTCGCTGATGCCTCTGGTCTTCTGTGAGCTGGCGCTGGCCTATCCGTCGGCCAAGGTCTCTGATCCCGCGCAGCGAATCGCCGCGGCCAACGGACAGTTCTTGCTCATTGAGCGGGAGGCCTACCGGCGGCTTGGCGGCCACGCCTCGGTGGCCAAGGAGGTTTTGGAAGATGTGCAACTGGCCTTCCTGGCCAAGCGGCGCAAGGTGGGGCTGCGTTTCCGCTATGCCGAGGATGCGGTCGCCACGCGCATGTACCGCTCGACCTCGGCCATGATCGAGGGTTGGACCAAGAACCTGGCGTTGCTGTTCGACAATTGTCTGGCGCTGGCGATTTGGCGGGTGATCGATGTTTTGCTGCTGGCGGTGTTGCCGGTGCTGGCGGTGGAGCTGTGGAACGCCCGCATCTTCGCGCATTCGGCGCAGTGGCTGGCGGCAGGTTGGGTGCTGGCCCTGCTATGGGTGCGCAATCTCTTCCGCTTCTATGGCCGTGTGGCCAAATCGAACTTTCCGTTCCTCGATTGCGCCCTGGCGCCCTTTGGGCTGCCGCTGTTTATCGCGCTGCTCTATCGCAGTTGGTTCCAGCACAAAATTTTGAAGCGCGTAAGCTGGAAGGGACGAAGCTATGAAGCGTAGGGACATCTGCGCCACAATCGCAATTCATGAAGCCCTGGCAGGGGCTCGTGCATCTTTCCAATGAGGGGGCGGAATGATCTATCTGACGCGGCGCGCCACATTTTCCGCTTCGCACTACTACTGGAACCCGGCCTGGACCGAAGAAAAGAACCGGCAGGTCTTCGGCAAGTGTGCCAATCGCAATGGGCACGGGCACAACTACACGCTGGAGGTGACGGTGGCCGGCGAGGTTGACCCGGTCACCGGCTTTGTCGTCGATTTGAAGTGGCTCAAGGACGTGATCGAGCGGGAGGTGCTGGCAGCCTGGGACCATCGCCATTTTAACCTGGAGGTTCCAGAATTTGCCGCGACGGAGACTGCCGCGACGATTCCGACCACGGAGAACCTTGCTATCGCCGCGTGGAAACGGCTGGAGCCGTCTGTGATGGTTGCGGGCGGAGCGCGGTTGAGCCGGGTGAGGGTCTACGAGACGCCGGAGATCTTCGCAGAATACCGGGGTGAGGCATGAGAGCCAGCTTCGGCCGCCGCTACACTTTGAGCGCCAGCCACCGGCTGAACTCGAATGCTCTCTCGGCGGAAGAGAACAGGACTACGTATGGCAAGTGCAACAATCCGCACGGTCATGGACACAATTACGTCCTGGAAGTGCTGGTGAGTGGAGCGGTGGACCCGGAGACAGGCATGGTGGTGAACATGGCTGCGCTCGATGAAGCGGTACAAACGCGAGTCGCCCGGCGATTCGATCACAGCAATCTGAATCTCGATCCGCTTTTTGCGGATAGAGTTCCGACAACCGAGAATTTGTGCCGGACGGTCTTCGGATTGCTAAAAGGCGCAATGCCGGCGGGCGAGTTGGAGTCTGTGCGCGTGGAAGAAACCGAGAACAACTTTTTTCAGTGCGACAAGGCGGGCGAGCTGGTTTTACCCGCGATGGAGCGGCATTAACAACAAGGGATGCACTTCGCCCTATTCCCCAGGGCGAGAGGATAAGGATCATGGCGCAGCCGATGGCAATGAGCAAGCCCGTACCAAGAACGGTAAGGTTGGATGAAGGCCTGAGCGAAGTCAGCACCGAGGAACTGGTCCGCGAGATTCTGAGCCGGCTCGGCGAGGACCCCAGCCGCCAGGGACTGCTGGCTACGCCGGGACGCGTGGAGAAGTCGTTGTCCTTCCTGACCAAGGGCTACGACGAGGACCCCACGAAGATTCTGCGCGGGGCGCTCTTCGACGAAAATTACGACGAGATGGTGATCGTCAAGGATATCGAGATCTTCTCGCTCTGTGAGCATCACATGCTGCCCTTTTTCGGCAAGGTGCACGTGGCTTATATCCCGAAAGGGAAGGTGATCGGGTTGAGCAAGATTCCCCGGCTCGTCGAGGTCTTTTCGCGGCGTCTTCAGGTACAGGAGCGGCTCACACGGCAGATTGCCGACGCTATCCAGCACGCCATTGAGCCGCTGGGGGTGGGCGTGGTGATCGAAGCGCGCCACCTGTGCATGATGATGCGCGGCATTGAGAAACAGCACTCCTCGACCGTGACTTCGGCCATGCTGGGTTGCTTCCGACAGAAGGAGACGCGCTCGGAGTTTCTGTCGCTGGTGCGGCAGGCGGGCAATGGCATTGCATGAGTCGAAAGAGTGCGAGCGACGCCCCGGTCAGCTAAAGTAAATAGGTGAACGGGCTTCTTGTTATAGACAAACCGGCTGGCATGACCAGCCACGACGTGGTGGGCCGGCTGCGCAAGATCAGCGGTGAACGCTCCATAGGGCACCTGGGTACGCTGGACCCCATGGCCACCGGAGTTCTTCCCCTGCTGCTGGGCAAGTTTACGCGCCTGGCGCAATACTTCTCCTCGGCTGAAAAGAGCTACACGGGAACGATTCGATTCGGGTTTGCTACCGACACCTACGACGCTGAGGGCGCAGCTGCCGGACCGGATCTTTGGCCGGAGTTAGTCCCGGCGTTGACCCTGGACGGCGTGCGGGCCGCAGCAGCCCGCTTCCACGGTGAGATGGAGCAGATTCCGCCCCCCTACTCCGCAAAAAAGATTGCCGGCACGCCGGCTTACAAACTGGCCCGCGAAGGCAAGCCGGTGGAGCTGAAGGCTGCCACGGTCCATATTGCATCTTTCGAGATTGTTGCGCTCGACGGGGCTGAGGCCGGCTTCGCGATGAGCATCAGCGCAGGAGGCTACGTGCGGGCAGTGGCTCACCAACTAGGCCTGGATCTGGGTTGCGGGGCGCATCTGAGCAGTCTGCGGCGCACGCAGGCCGGTGCGTTTGCGCTCGACGGGGCGCACACGCTAGAGGAGTTAGCCGCGCTGGCCGGGAACGTGGAGGCGCTGGAGGAGTTGTGCGTGCATCCGCGCAGCCTGCTGCCGGAGATGCCCGCAGTCACAGGCGATGCGGTTGCTCTGGGACGGCTGAGAAACGGCGCGCAGGCCAACCTGCCAGAGTTTTCAGCCGCGCCATTGGTGAAGGTCTTTGCCAGCCAGCGGGAACTGGCGGGGATTGCCAAGCGCGTGGCGGGAACGCTGTTTCAGCCGGTGGTTGTGATGGGGTGAAGACAGAGATCAACAAATAGCAGCTTACCGTAGAACCCCCTGATCCCTAACGCCCGATCTCTGTCATTTGCGCAGCAAAGGCGCCAGCACAGGCAGCAGCGTCCGGGCAATAATCTCGGAGCCTTTGGCGGTGGGATGGATTCCGTCGGGCTGGATGGTTCCGGGAACGCTGACCATGTCCTTGTAGATCATGGGGACGAAAGCCGTGTGATGTTTGGCGGCTAAATCGCGGAAGATCTGCTCGAATTGCTGGATGTAGTCACGCCCGTAGTTGGGCGGCAAAGTTATGCCGGCCAGCAGGACTTTGATGTGCGCGTTTTCAAGAGCAGTCAGCACCGCTTCGAGATTGCGGCGGGTCTGCTCCGGAGGCAGGCCGCGGAGGCCGTCGTTGCCCCCGAATTCGACGATGACAATCTCCGGATGCAGACGCAGTATTGTGCGCAGATCTGCAACCGCATCCTTGGTTGTTGCGCCGCTCGTGCCCTGGTTGCTCACCTGGTAGTGGAAGCCGCGGGCGTCCAGGTCGCGCTGCAATGCGTCAGGAAAGGATTGGCCGCTCTGGAGGCCGTAGCCGGCGGAGATGCTGTCGCCGTAACAGACCAGCAGAGGCCGGCTCGCTGCACGCTGCTGTGCGGTCAAGACCGGCGCGGCCAGAAGAATCAACCAAAACGAAACAATCAGTGAGCGGAGAACGTACACAGGAACAGTGTAGCGAAGAGCAGGGAACAGGGTGCAGGAGGCGGACGGAGTGATCGAAGTTCGGGACGCGAAGAAGTGGATTCAGAACGGCGCGCGGCGGGTGGAGATTCTGAAGGGGATTACCCTGACTATTCCGGCCGGCCAGTTTGTGGCCATCGTGGGCGCGAGCGGTAGCGGAAAGAGCACGCTGCTGGGCCTGCTGGCGGGGCTCGACACGCCCAGTTCCGGCGAGATCTGGCTGGATGGAGCGCCGATTCACAATCGAGCCGAGGCGGAACTGGCCGCGGTACGCGGAGAGAAGATCGGGTTCGTCTTCCAGTCCTACCAACTGATTGCAACGCTGACGGCTCTGGAAAATGTATTGCTGCCCTATGAGTTGAACGTGGAGGGCAGCGGCCTGGAACAGGCGCGGCGGCTGCTGGACGAGGTAGGTCTAGCGGAGCGCATGGACCACTATCCGGTGCAGCTTTCCGGCGGTGAACAGCAGCGTGTGGCGCTGGCACGAGCTTTTGTGGTCGAGCCACCGATTGTGATGGCCGATGAGCCGACGGGGAACCTGGACTCCGCCAACGGGCGTCTAGTGCTGGATCTGTTGCTGGAGCGCAACCGCAAGGCGGGCACCACGCTGGTGCTGGTGACGCACGACCCCGAGGTGGCCAGCCGCGCTGACCGCAAGATTGTGCTCAAAGACGGGCTGATCGTGGAAGACACTCTGCCCTTTGCACAGGCAGTCGCGGAGCAGACGCAGAATGGCTAAGCGCGCGTTGAGCTGGAAGCGGGCTGGAGCCATCGGCTGGCGGGATTTGCGCTCCGCACCGGGCAAGTTCGGCTTTGTGGTGCTGTCAGTGGCTGTGGGAGTGGCGGCGCTGGTAGGCGTGCGCGGCTTCAGTGACAGCTTTCGGCGGACACTCTCTACCGAGGCACGGTCGCTGATGGCCGGCGACCTGAGTGCAAGGCTCTTTCATGAACCGTCGGTGGAGGAACGGGGCAGGATTGCCGCGATCACGCAGCCGGGCGGGATTCGGACAACCTGGGTAACGGAGACCATCTCCATGGCTTCTGTCCCGCAGGACCCAGTTCCGCTGCTGGTCTCGCTCAAGGCTGTGGACCCCAGCGAATACCCCTACTACGGCAAGGCCGGGCTGGAACCGGCGGTAGGTTTGGAGCAGGCGCTCGACGGCGACTCGGCCGTGGTGGCAGAGGAGTTTCTTATCCGGCTGAATGCGCGGGTGGGTCAGACGCTGCGTCTGGGCGGCAGAAACTTCAGAATTGCCGCGGTGCTCAAGCAGGAGCCGGACCGCATTTCTGCCGGAGCGGGCATGGGGCCGCGTGTGATGATTTCGCAAGCCGCGCTGGCGCGCACCGGCTTGCTGGCGCCGGGCAGCCGTGCCGGCCAAAGGCTGCTGATGAAGTTGCCGCCGCAGGCCGACTCCCAATCCAATCTTGCCGCATTGCGCAAGCAGGTGGAGTCGGCTCTGCCCGATGCGCAGGTGATGGACTTTCGTGAGGGGAATCCAGCATTGACCCAGGGGCTGGATAACGCAACCGCGATTCTGAGCCTGATCTGCCTGGTGGCCATGGTTCTGGGAGCGATTGGCGTGGCCATGGCCATGCATGCTCACCTGGAGCAGCACATGGACACGCTGGCCATTTTGAAGGCCCTGGGCGCGGGTTCGGGCGATTTGCTGCGGATTTTCCTGTTGCAGACGCTGGGATTGGGTCTGGCAGGAGGCCTGCTCGGAGTGGCTGCGGGTGTGGGCGTAATGGCAGCGTTGCCGGCGGTCTTCGGCAAGTTGCTGCCAGTTCATGCGGTGCTGGGATTTCCTTGGAAGTCTGTCGCGGCCGGGCTGGGAACGGGGCTGCTGACCACGCTGTTGTTTTGTTTGCCTCCGCTGCTGGACGTGCGCGGGGTGAGGCCGGTGCTCGTGTTGCGCCGCATGGTGGAGCAAGGCCCGGAGACTTTCGCAGGCTGGCTGGCCGGCTGGTGGGCGCGGCGGTTGCAACTGGGCCTGTCGGCGCTTGTGGTGCTGGCGCTGGCGGCAATTGCTTGGGCGCTCTCGGATTCTGCCAAGGTGGGCATGTGGTTTGCAGTGCTGTTCACCATTGCGCTGGTCGTGCTGCTGGTGTTGGCGGCGGTTGCGCTCTGGACGCTGCGCTTTCTGCTCAATCGCGTCCGGTTGCGGCTGCCTTCGTTTCTGCGCCATGGGCTGTCCAACTTATACAGGCCAGGCAACCAGTCTGCGGCGGTGATGGCGGCTCTGGGTACCGGCGTGATGCTGATTCTGGCGGTCTACCTGATGCAGGCTGCGCTGTTGCGCGATCTGCGCGAAACAGCGTCGCCCAAGCTGCCCAATGTCTTTCTGGTCGACGTAACAACCGATGAGGTTGCCGGCGTGAAGGAGTTCTTCGCGCACCTGCCGGGCATAAGCCAGGCGCCTGGACAAGCTTTGGACCTGATGCCGGTGGTGACGGGCCGGTTTGTTTCGCTCAACGGCAAGCCGGTGGAGCAATTGAAAGAGCAGCATTTTCCGCGGCGGATGCTGGAGAACGCCCTGCTGACCTGGGCCGATGCGGCTCCGGCAGGCGACAAGGTGACCCAGGGCAAGTGGTGGAGCAGCGCTGGCGCGGCGGAGTTGGCAGTGAGCGAAGGCGTGGCCCAGCGGCTGCATCTGGGAATAGGCTCAGCGGTCGAGTTGGAAGTGGGCGGGACGGTGCGAGCGCTGAGGGTAGCCGCCATCTATCGCGCCGATGGTCAGCACCTGGGAGGGCATGTCTCATTTGTGCTCCCGTCAGGACAACTCAAGGACGAACCGGCCACCTGGTACGGAGGGGCGCACATCGACGCGAAGCAGGTGGCAACAATGGAGCGGGTGCTCTTCGCGGCCTATCCGACAGTGACGGTGATCAACCTTGCCGATGTGCTGGAGCGGATTGAAAGCGTGGTGGATCAGATTACGTTTGTGGTGCGGTTTCTGGCGGGCTTCTCAATCTTCGCGGGACTGATGATTCTGGCTTCGAGCATCGCGAGCACGCGCTTCCGGCGGATGCGAGAGGCCGTGGTGCTGAAGACGCTGGGGGCGACGCGGATGCGGATCGTGCACACTTTCAGCGTGGAGTTCGGTGTGCTGGGGCTACTGGCCGGATCGGTGGGCGTGATTTTTGCCAATCTGCTGACGCGGGTGCTGCTGAACTGGCTCAAAGTGGACTTTCACATTGAGTGGATGGCCACGCTGATTGCACTGGCGGGGACAGCGATGCTGGCTACGGTAACGGGGTGGATGGCGAGCTACAGGATTCTCGGATTGCGGCCGCTGGAAGTGCTGCGCGAGGAGTAGGAACGAGATTACGCCGTCCCCCTCTCGTTCGCGAAAGATTCTTGCAATTTTGTGGACAATCGGTTTGATTTCTCTTTTTGGGACCCTATAGCGCAGGGATCTTCCTAGCCTTGTCTGCAATGGATCAGGGAGTCTGCCGTCAGGCGATTACTGGATCTTCTGCTGACTGCATCTCTTGATGAAAGATGCAGTCAGCAGCTTTGTGTCAGCAGCAGTTGTTAGGGCTTTAGAAGTCCTCGGTGGATTCAACCGCGGGCAATACGTCGTCCTCGCGGGCCATCCATACGTACAGCGTGGGCAGCAGAAAGACGCCAATGACCAGGTTGGCCAACAGGCCACCGACGATTACGATGGCGAAGGGCCGCTGCGAGTCTGAGCCGATGGCGTGCGAAAGCGCGGCGGGCAGCAGACCGAGCGTCGCTACCAGCATGGTCATCATGATGGGCCGCAGGCGTAGGACCGCACCCTCGACGGCGGCTTCGACGATGTGCTCCTGCGTGGACTCTTCCATGCCCTTGCGCCGTGCGCGGAGCTGGTTGATGAACTCGATCATGATGACGCCGGTCTGCACCGAAACTCCGAAGAGCGCCAGGAAGCCGACGGCTGAAGAGACTGAGAAGTTGGTGTGGGTAATGAACAAGGCCAGCGGTCCGCCGATGGAGGCCATGAGAACCGAGACCAGGATGAGCATGGCCCACTTGAACGAGCGGAACATGGTGTAAAGGATGAGGAAGATGACCATAACGGTGACGGGAATGACCAGGTCCATGCGCTTGTCGGCGCGCTTCTGGCTCTCGTACTCGCCAGCCCACTCGGTGTGGTAGCCGGCCGGCAGCACGACATTCTTGTTCACCTTGCCAAGAGCTTCCTCGACGGTGCTGCCTAGGTCGCGCCCGCGAACTGAGTATTTAATAGCGATGTAGCGCTGGCCACCTTCGCGATAGATCTCTTCCGCCCCATCGTCGGTCGTGGCTTTGGTGAGTTGCGCCAGAGAAACGCGCTCGCCGGAGGGCGCGAGGAGACGCACGTTCGCGATGGCCTCACGCGTGTCGCGGTACTGCTGCTGGTAGCGCAGCGTGACGTCAAAGCGTGCTTCACCCTGCTGCACCTGGGTAAGAGCATTGGCGCCCACGGCTGTCTGCACGGCATCCTGGATGTCAGCCACGTTGATTCCCCAGCGGGCGGCGGCTGCGCGATCGACAGTGTAGTTGAGGTTTGGCTGGCCAATGATGCGGAAGATACCCAGGTCTTCAATGCCTTTGACGGTGGCCATCTGACCTTGAATCTCTTCAGCCTTCTTTTCCAGGGTACGCAGGTCGTCGCCGTAGAGCTTTACAGCCAGCTCGCCCTTGACGCCGGAGACGGCTTCTTCCATGTTGTCGGAGATTGGCTGCGAGTAGTTCCAGAGAACGCCGGGAAACTTTTCCAGTTCCGTATCCATGGCGGCGATCAGGGCTTCCTTGTTCTCGTGGAAAACGGGCCGCCATTCCTTCTTGGGCTTCAGGTCGACGAAGTATTCAGTGTTGAAGAATCCGGCTGTGTCTGTGCCGTCGTCGGGGCGGCCGGTCTGGCTGATGACCTGTGTGACTTCAGGGAAGGAGGCCATCACGAGGCGGGCCTTGTTGGTGAAGTCGATGCTGGCGGTGGGGCCTTCACTGGGAGGCAGCGTGCCGCGCACCCAGATGGAGCCTTCGTCGAGGTGGGGCAGGAACTCCGAGCCAACCGGGCCGCCGAAGGTGAGATAGATGGCGATGGCGAAGAGCGCGGTGGCTATTCCCAGGGTTGTGCGGCGATGCTCGATGGCCGCGCGAACCGCTACACGATAATGCTGCGTAAGCCACAGCATGATGGGGTTGTGCCACTCCTTGGCGCCTTTGCTGAAGACCATGCTGGCCATTACTGGAGCGACAAACATGGCAAAGCCGAGCGCGCCCAGCAGGGCAAAGGTGACCGTCCAGGCCATCGGCTTGAAGAGGCGGCCCTCGACAGCCTGCAAAGTAAAGATTGGCAGGTAAGCAGTGATGATGATGCCGCGGGCAAAGAACACTGGCCGCTGAACCTCGTGCGCGGCTTCGCGAATCATCTGCGCCGGTGTATGGGTATCGTCGTGGTGCGAGAGATGGCGGACGATGTTCTCGATCATCACCACCGAGCCATCAACCAACATGCCGAAGTCCAACGCGCCCAGCGAGAGCAGGTTGGCGGGAATATGACTGAGGTCCAGGCAGATGGAGGCGAACATGAGCGCGAAGGGAATGGTGAGCGCAACAATGATGGCGCCGCGCACATTGCCGAGAAAGAGAAAGAGAATGATGGAAACCAGGATCATTCCCGCAGTCAGATTGTCCTCGACGGTCTTTACCGTGAATTTGACCAGGTCGGAGCGGTCGAGGAAGGGAACTATCTTCACGCCTTTGGGCAGAATGCCGGGGTGGTCCTTGTCTCCGTTCAGCTTGTCGACTTCTTTGTGAATGCCGTCGAGGACGGGATCGGAGTCGTCGCCCTTCTGCAGCAAAACAATTCCCTCGACGGTGTCGGGATTATCGATAATCCTGTCGCCTGCGCCGTCCATCAAGTGCGTGGATTTGCCGATCTGGCCGAGGCGAATTTTGGGACCCTGCGCTACGGTGGCAATGTCTTTGATCTTGATGGCTGCGCCGTTGGATGTCTTGACGACAGTGTTTTCGATGTCCTGGACGCTGGTGAACAGGCCGACGGATTGCACGTTGATCTGCTGCGCGCCCTGCTCGATGAAGCTGCCGCCGCCGTTGGTGTTGTTAGCCGCTATCTGCTGCTCGACCTGCGCGATGCTCAGCCCGTAAGAGACCAGCTTCTCGGGATCGAGCTTGATCTGATACTCCTTGGTGGGTCCGCCGAAGCTGGATACATCGACCACGCCGTTGACGCCCTTGAAGGACTTTTCCAGGGTCCAGTCCTCCAGCGCCTTCTTTTCCATCACGTCGTAAGCGGGATTGGTGCTTTCCAGCGTGTACCAGTAGATCTGGCCGACGGGACTCCAGTCTGTGCCCATCTGTGGAACGAGATTGGCGGGCAGGCTGACCATGCTGAGCCGCTCCAGCACGTGCTCACGGTTGACGTCGCTGGTAGAGTCGTCGTCGAAGATGAGCATCAGGCTGGACAAGCCGGCCAGCGTAGTGGAGCGCAGGTGTGTAAGGTGGGGAATGCCGGCCATCTGAATCTCAACCGGCACAGTGACCTGGCGCTCGATTTCTTCGGCCGAACGGCCTGGCCACTGCGTGATGATTTGCACGTAGTTGTTGGCTACGTCGGGGTAGGCCTCGACGGGCAGGTTGCGGAAGCTGACAATGCCCCACGCGGTGAGAACCACGACGCTGCCGAGTACCAGCCAGCGGTTTCTGAGCGCGAAATCGACAAGTGCGCGAATCATCTACTGGTTCCCCGCGGTTTCGAGTAAGAGAGCGTTGGCAACTACCTGCTGGCCGGGCTGCAGGCCGGAGAGAATCTCCTGGCGGTTGCCGTCGAGCATCCTGCCGGCATGGACCTCGGTGCGCTTGAACTGATTGCCGCCCGCAGGCAGAAAGACCCAGTCGCGGTCATGCAGATGAAGAACCGCCTCAGCAGGCACCACGGCGTGCGTTTCCCTGGCGCGGCTGGAGAAGGTGGCCGTGCCGAACATGCCTAGCCTGAGAAAGCCCGGATTGCCCACCTCGATGCGGACCTTTGCGGTGCGCAGCGATGGATCGAGGATAGGGCCGATGTCGCTGATGCGTCCGGTAATCGGACGGTCTGGGTACGAATTCAGCTTGAACTTCGCTTCCTGGCCGAGTTGTAGTTTGGGAATGTCGTTCTCATAGACATCGCAGACGATCCACACGGTGGAAAGGTCGGCGATGGTGAAGGCGGTGGCCGAGCCAGATAGGCTGACGCCCGCTGCCGCAGCGTTTGTCACGTTCTGGGCCACGATGACTCCGGAGATGGGCGCATATACATTGACGACGCTGCTGGGATGGTTTTTGTCCACGCCAAGGGTCTTCAATTGTTCTTCCGCGGCCGTCAGGTCGGCTTTGGCGTCCTTCTCACTGTCCTCGGCCTGTTCGAGCATGGCCTGTGAGATGGCGCCATGCTTCAAGAGGTCCGACGCGCGGTTGTACGCCATGCTGGCCATATGCTCGTCGTTGGCCGCCTTCAGGTAGGAGTTGAAGGCACTGGTAATGTCCGGGCTCTGGACTTTGAGGAGAAGCTGGCCCTTCTTCACGTTGTCGTCGAGGCGCGCCTTGATGTCGACCACGCGGCCATTGGCCAGCGAGATGACAGGAATCTCGCGAGAGACGTCGGGAAAGACGGTGCCCGTAGCTGTCAGCTCGGATGCGGACTCGATCTGGCCGACCGTGGCGAGCGGGAACTTTGCCACGTCGTTGGCATCGATGGTGACCAGATTCATGTCGGCCACCTGAATGACCTTGGCCGGCGGCGGCGCGCCATCGCCTTGGTCCTTGCTCTTGCAGCCGGAGATAGGGAGGCTTGCCAACGCGGCCATAGCGACAGCCAGTGTGGCCTTTTGGGTATAACTCATCGAAGAAGAAAAAATCATTGGATTACCTCGCGTCCCACGGCAAGATTCAGTTGTCCGGCAGCGGTCAGATAAGAGCCGATCAGTTGCACGTAGGCCAGTTCGACGGCTCGAAAGTCGCTCTGAGCGTTGAGGAAGTCCATCAGCGAGGCGCCCCCGTGCTGGTAGGAATATGTCACTGTGTTGCGGACTCTCAGGGCCTGGTCCTTGTACTGCGCCTTGTAGGGCCGCAGCAGCGCGATGTTGCTTTCAACCTGTGCGTATGCCGAGTCCACATCGCTGAAGACCTGCGCGCGCGCTGCCTCGGTCAATTGCTGATTGCGGCCGATGTCGATCTGCGTGCGCTGCTTCTCGCCCTGGTTACGGTCGAAGATGCGCAGGGGAACGCTGACACTGAGGCCGAGCGTCTGCTGGTCGTTGGGGTTATTGAAGGATGGATTCCATGTGTACCAGGCGCTAAACGTCGGATCGGTGGAACCATTGGCCTGGGCCAGTTTGTGGTTCGTTTGTGCCTGCTGAAGAGATTCAAGGGCGGCGCGCAGGTCGGGCCGCTCATCAATAGCGATCTGGCGGAAGTCTTCGAGGGGCTTCAGATCGGCGGTAAAGTCGAAAGCGCCGGCTACGTCGAACTGCTCGACCGGCGTGCGGTCGTTGAGCAGTTCGAGCAACTGAATCTTGGAGGTGCGCAGGTTGACAATAGCCGTCTGAATCTCCGCCTCGTATTGCACGCGCAGCAGTTCGATGCGATCCAGGTCGATCTGGGCGATGTCGCCGGCGTGGAAGCGGTCTTGGCTGATCTGAATGATGTTGTCGTAGTAGGCCAGGTCGGCCTTGGCCATTTCGAGAACCGCCTTGGCCTGAAGGGTCTGCACAAAGGCGGAGCGCAGGTTAAAAAGCAGATTCCGTTCAAGATCGCGGTGCTGGGAAGCGGAAATCCGAGTGCCTTCCTTGGCGCTTTCCTGGCGAAGTTCACGTTTCTTGTCGCGCTCGTGCAAATAGCTGACGTTGCCTTGAGCCTGGTTGCCGACGAGCGGTTGCCAAACTCCACTATGAGAAGCGATTTGCGTTCCATCGGTTGACGCTGTGAACTGCGGGTTGGGACGAAGAAACGCGGTGATTTCCGCGGCCTTCATCTCGTCCACGCCAAGGGCGTCGGCCTTGAGAGCAGGGTTGGCGGCTTCAAATTTTGCCTTCACCTGATCCCAGGTGAGGCTTTGCTGCGCCGGAGCGCCTTGTTGTGGAAAACACGCGGCCGGCGCAAGAACAAGCAGCGCCGCTGCCAATGTGGCAGAGAGGGAAGGGAATATTCGCTTCATACATAGCCTTTGCGCCGTGAGCTACACAGCGTGACAGTAATGATAAAGAGCCAAAAGACGCAGGAGGAGCAAGGCGAAAGATCAGGCGGCAGGCGGAGGCCGTCTCTGAATCGAAGACAGGGCGGGCAACTTCACCAGCGGCGCGGGCAGAGATCTGGGCGCGGCAAAGCGCAAAAAAGCGAACGAAGGCGTGGCAAAAACGGGCGGAGGAAGCGTTGCAACAGCAGGAAATATCGAATGAGGGCAAGAGGCCGTGTGGTTGCGTCGCGCGCAGCAGTCGAGCTCGGCCGGATTCTGGAGAGCCTGCAGGTCGTCGGTCACCGAGATCACAGGAAGAAGAATCACTATGAGCATCGCCAACGCGGCGATTTGCGTCCCCATGCTGACACGCTTGTGGGGCGCATGCCTCAGCCACAGCTTAACGAGCACGGCGGCCAGCAACGCCCAGACGAGATTGAGTGCCAACTCCATTTGTATCCCTGATTCTACATTAGACGTGTTTCAAAGATGTGGAGACACGCAAAGTTCCAGGCTGACCAGAATCTTCTGCCGTTCAGGTTTGACCGGCGCGCAGAATCACCTTATGATGGAAAAGTTGGATGAGGCGATTGGCGTTCCGCCAAGGGCCGATGCCAATACGGTGCAGAATGGCCGGCACAACTTAGTTGCCCACTCGTTCAATGGTAGGACAGCTGCCTCTGGAGCAGCATATTGGGGTTCGAATCCCTGGTGGGCAGCCAAATGAGGATCTGCATCCGATAGAATAAATTAAGATCCAATGTCTGATAACGTATATTCTGTATAGTAAGTATCGGCCTAATTTCAGTTATCTTCTCGTCTCTCCACTTCAGGACTATTTCTCTGTCAAATTCCTCAATCGTCAGGACTTGTCTGAAGTGTTTCCCTGCTGTGCATCGTGCTCTGCGATCTCGACCTTGATAAAAGCGCCAATCATTCCCCGGTAAACCTGCTCCGTAACAGACGCGTCCGCGCCCAACTCCTCGATCGATATTGGCGCGAGGTACTTCAATGGAGGCGCACCGGACATCTGCCTTCATTCCTCCAGCCGCTACATTTTGTAGCGCCCAAGATCCTCGTCGTTCAGGCCTTCGAGCCAGCCGCGCAACTGCTCCCCGGTCGGCCCCTCGGGGGGGCCTGAGGTGTTCAGCTTAGCGCTCTGCAGCACTTGTTCGGCAACATAGATCGGGCAATCGGCGCGCAACGCCAGTGCGATGGCGTCCGACGGCCGAGCATCGACGATCATGGGTTCATCCCCCTGCCGGAGCCACAGTACCGCATAAAATGTGTCGTCTTTAAGCTCTGAAATTACAACACGTTCCAGACGGGCATTCAAGTGACTGATGAGGTTTCTGGTCAGATCGTGCGTCATGGGGCGCGGCGCTGACATCTTCTCAATCTCAATGGCAATGGCGTTAGCCTCAAAGATTCCGACCCAAATCGGCATCACCGTCTCTGAAGCGACGTCCTTGAGCACCACGATTGGCATGCTGGTTGCCGGGTCCATCATCAGCCCGCGAATGCGCACTTCGATATCCATGGCTTCCTTTCCGCCCCACACTCACATCTTAGACTGCCTCGCCCGTCAGACTGTTTGGGTGCGTTGCGGTAATCTTCACCTGCAAGTAGCTCCCAGGCGCCGGGGCGATCGGCTGTGCGCATGTAAAGTTGACCGGCTTGTTCTGGCTACTGCGTCCGATAACTTGTCCTCGTGCGGGGTTGACACCCTCAACCATAACCTCCATGCTCTGTCCCAAGTGCCTGGCATAATTGACCCTTTGAATCTCCCGCTGACGGTCAAGCACCACTTGAAGCCGGGCAGCCTTCTCAGCCTCAGGGATGGAATCGATCATGGTCAAAGCCGGAGTATTGGGCCTGCCCGAGTACTTGAACCCGAAGACGCAATCGTACTCGACCTCGGCGAGAAGGTCCATGGTTTCGACGAGGTCATCATCCGTTTCTCCGGGAAAACCTACAATAATATCCGTCGATAGCGAGATGGGGCGCCGAGCGGCTTTGATCCAGGCGATCCGCTCCAGGTACCATTCGCGGGTGTACTCGCGGGCCATCAGCTTCAGCACGCGCGAGGAGCCGGACTGCACCGGGAGATGGACGTGGTCGCAGAGAGTGGGCACCGCGTCGATGGCTTCGACGATGTCACGGGTAAAGTCGCGGGGATGGCTGGTGGTAAAGCGCACGCGGCGAATGCCGGGCACCTCGCCCACTGCGGCCAGCAATTCCGCGAAGCTCCGCTTCCCTTCCGCATCCTGGTAGCTGTTTACGTTCTGGCCCAGAAGCTGGATCTCGGTATAGCCCAGATCGACAATGCGCCGGGCCTCGGCCAAAACCGAATCCGAGCCGCGGCTGCGCTCCTTGCCCCGTGTGTACGGCACCACACAGTAGGCGCAGAACTTGTCGCAGCCCTCGATAATGGTAATGTAGCCGCGGAAGGGGTTTTGACGGGCGGTGAACTCGGTCTCGAAGGTCTCGCCGGTCTGGCGGTCGTCGAGCCCTGTGATGCGTGTCTCGCCATCTTCCAGGCGTGCCAGCATCTCGGGTAGCTTGCGATACGAGGCAGACCCCGAAACCAGCGAGACATACGGCGCCCGCTCGAAAATCTTTTCGCCTTCTTGCTGCGCCACGCAACCCAGCACGCCGAAGCGCTTGCCGGCAATCTGTTGTCTTTTGTAGTAGTCGAGGCGATGGAAGACCTTTTGCTCCGCTTTGTCGCGGATCGAACAGGTATTGTAAAGGATCAGGCCAGCTTCCTCTTCCGTTTCCACCTGCCGGTAGCCCTGGTGCTCCAATGTGCCAATGACCTTTTCCGAGTCATGGGCATTCATCTGGCATCCGAACGTCTCTAAATAGAAGGTTTTTTCGGTTGCCATAGCAATTTCAAGTATACCGTGACTGGCAAATCGATTCCGCAATCGATCGCGGTCTCGATCTGCCAATCGCGGCTGAAGGCATCACTTCTGGATCCAGATCTCCACGCGCCGGTTCTTCTCCCGGCCTTCCGCTGTGTCGTTGGAAGCGACGGGGAGGCTGGAGCCGAACCCTCGCACTGCTGCAGGTTTAATACCACGCTGAATGAAGTGGCTCTCGATGATCCTCGCCCGACTCAACGAAAGCGCCTGATTCGCCTCTAGAGAACCTGTGCCGTCGGCAAACCCGAAGAGCAGAATCTTGTCTTCCGAGCCCCCTCGGTCCGCAATAAGGGACACAACCCTGTCCATGTCAGCCTGCGCCTTGTTGTCTAATACAGATTCCCCCGCCTCAAATCTGAAGTCGAGAGACAGGCGTTCCGCCTTTCGTGTTAACTGCCTGTATTCGTCCGGAGCGCCCTCGGCTACCCCTTGTGATTCCAGCGCGACAGTCTGTGCAACAAAGCCGTTGGCGGCGACAACGTCCTGGCCCTGCTTTGAGAGAGCGAATTCAACGAACTGTTCCGTGAATTTGTTGGCGGGGGAGGCAGGAGTGTAGACATAAAGCCGCCTGGAGAGCGCGTAGTCTTCGGTGGCTACCGTGAGACGGGTCGGCAACAAGGCTTCGGTTCCCTTCTCCGAGACGGCGACGGGTTTAGCGCTATGGACGAAAGGGAGGCCGATGAAGCCGATGCCGTTCGGATCGTGGGCCACGGCATCTGAAAGCTCATCGCTGTTCTCGAACCGTTTGGCGCCCTGCGCCAAGGGCTTACCCGCCAGCACAAGGCTCTTGAACGTGTCGTAAGTTCCTGATTTATCGTCTCTTGCATAGATCATTACCCCTCCCTTGGAGGAGACGCTCCTCGGCCAAACAGCGGATTCTCCAGTGAAGATTCTCATGATCTCGTCTTTGCTTAGCTGGTTAATGGGATTGGAAGCGTTGACAATCACGGCGATGCCGTCCAGCCCCAGGACATGTTCACTCGCGGGGGCGAACATATCGCCAAGCGACGACAGCTTGGAGGCTTCCTCCGGCTTGATGCGTCTGGACGCCATGCCGATGTCGCAACCGCCTTCAGCCAGAGACGTGAAGGCTGTTGCGGAACCATGCGCGGCAACCCGGATCGAGGAGGGGAAACCATCGCCTGGGAGGGTGCCGAGAACGATCTTCTCCTGGGGCTTCTCTCCTGCAACAGTGTGCACATCCGTTGCGCCCCGGCTCTTGAGAAATGCCTCGGCCAGCGCGGGCATCATACTCTCTCCAATGGTGTTCGAGCCGGACAATCGAAGGATGGTATTCTTTGTGCCGTCAGCATGGGCGGCCCTTGCCTCAGGAAGAGCGATCCAGTTCTTTGAGATGGCAATTCCAAAAAGGAGAAGAACCGCGGCGGCGGCGGCTGTGACGAAAACAAACCGCTGGGGTTTTTGACGGGCCTTGGTAGCTACTTCCTCTAATTCCTTTCCGCACACGGGACAATGGAAATCCGATCCTTCAGGAACGGTATGAATCTCATGGGCTCTGGCGATCGGACAATGCGAGTGATTTGTACACCTTCCCTGCCGTGCTATAACCATTCTTCTCCTGCCTTTCGATCTCTTGCCTTTCGCGTACACCGTCTTAAACGGTCGCGTTTCTTGGATTACACAAGTAATCTACTGGAAGCTGATTAAGTAACCGTTAAGACGGCGCGAACAACCGCTCACGATGGTGATTCAACACACAACACAATATGAAAATGCCGTGAAATAAATTGGCGAGGGAATTCAGCGTTGCCCTGTGTGCAGATAGGCGAGCAGCGCGGCCATCTGTTCCTCGGAAAAGCGGCCAGCAAAGCCGGGCATCATTCCCTTCCCTGCAAGAACATTCTGCCGTACAGCCATGTCCGTCGCCGGAGCGCCGCTGGGAAGGGCCTCGCGATCAAAGAGGCCATGCAGGTCTGGTGGGACCTTCTTGAGGACCAGGTCGTTGTCTTCGTGGCAGTGGGCACATCGAACCTGGTAGAGATGTTTACCTTCGGCTTCTTGCGGGGTGAGTGCCGGAGTGGAGTGACAGCCGGTGAGGCCGAACAGCGCCCCCAGGCAAATTACCTTCCATGCGCTGAATCTTGAACAATGCATTGCCGCAAGCTCCACTTCGTCAACAGTGTACGTCCTGGATTGGTTCGAATAATCTCGAAAGTTGGCCGGGCTGCGTCTTGTGGAAGTCTTACTTTTGAAGAGGCTTCGGTATTCTGAAAATATGAATATGCCTATCGGGAAACTGACCCCAATGGCGCACAAGGCTCAGAGCCGCTGCTTCGGCTGCGGCGCGGCCAACGCTGCCGGCTTGCTTCTTGAATTCCTTCTTGCAGAAGATGATAGTGTCGTTTGCATGCCGACGATTCCAGATCGCTTCGAAGGGCCGCCGGGGTACGTGCATGGCGGGATTATTGCCACGCTGCTGGACGAGACCATGAGCAAGTCCGTTAGGGCACGGGGACTGACAGCATTGACCCGCCGCATGGAGGTCGATTTGCTCCGTCCTGTCCACTCCGGAGCGCCTCTTCGACTGGAGGGGCGGCTGGTCCCTCGGTGGTCACCTTAAAACCGGCCATACGTGGTCACTTCAAAACCGGCCAACGGGATTGGCCTGAGACGTGATTGTTTTACCCTGCCGCAGTGTGTTTGGGCAAGGCGCGGTCGGTGCCGCCGTA